>OJBP01000058.1_pt1 | contig 70211 bp, 65 predicted proteins | sample 1590691 | NCBI WGS metagenome assembly OJBP01 (sample SAMN05416848, study PRJEB24817) | seawater metagenome | isolation source: Sea water | place: Canada:Atlantic | collected 2013-07 | reverse complement strand
CTCAGATGAACAGAAGCAGCAGCTACTGGCGCATCTGCGCAAGTCTCATGGTGCCGAGGATGAAGGTAGTGGTAAGAAAATTACGCTGAAGCGTAAGTCCACCAGTACCATTAAGACCACCGGTGCTGCCGGTAAGTCTAAGACCGTGAATGTGGAAGTGCGTAAGAAGCGCACCTACATGAAGCGTGATGTGGTAGAAGCTGAAGAGCGTGAAGAAGCGGAACGCCTGGCGGCAGAAGAAGCTGCGCGGATCGCGGAAGAAGAGAAGCGTGCAGCGCAAGAGGCGGCTAAGCGTGCTGCGGATGATGAAGCTGCACGTCTGAAGGAAGATGAAGCTCGCGCTAAGGCTGAGCAAGAACGCAAAGCGGCCGGCGAAAAAGCAGCGGAAGAAAAAAATAAGCGTGTTTCTGTGCCAAAAGTTTCTGCAACCAAGAAACCTGCGAAGGAAGAAACGCCGGAAGAAAAGGCCAAGCGAGAAGAAGCCGAGCGCAAACAGCGTGAAGCGGATGAGGCCAAGCGTAAGCAGGAAGCAGAAGCTCGCAAGAAAGCGGAAGAAGAAGCCGCTCGCCGTACCGCTGAAGAGGCCGCCCGTATTGCGGCTGAGCTGGAGCAGCGTGGCGAGCAGGAAGAGAAAAAACCTGCGGTGGAAGATGACAAGGGCTCATCCATTGTTAATGCCGCGCAGGAAGCCAGCTATCAGCGTGAGGAGCGCCAGTCTCGCCGTCGTCGCCGCAAGCCCAAGGTGGCAGGCGTTGTGCACGGTAAGATGAAAAGCTCCATGAATAAGCAGCATGGCTTTAAAACACCGACGGAGAAGAAAATCTACGAAGTCGAAGTTCCAGAAACAATTACCGTGGGTGATCTGGCCCAACGCATGAACATCAAGGCCAAGTCTTTAATTAAGTCCTTGATGAAAATGGGCGAAATGGCCACGGTTAACCAGCCGATTGATCAGGAAACCGCGTTCTTGCTGGTAGAAGAGATGGGCCATAAGCCCGTTGCCAGTAAAGGGCAAGAAGAGTTGCTGGAAGATCATCTGGCTGCTGATTTGGTAACCCGTGACAGTGTGGATTCAGAGCACCGAGCTCCCGTTGTGACCATTATGGGTCACGTGGACCACGGTAAGACCTCTCTGCTCGATTATATTCGTAAAGCCAAGGTGGCAAGCGGCGAAGCGGGCGGTATTACCCAGCACATTGGTGCGTATCACGTTGAGCACGAGAAAGGCATGATTACCTTCCTCGACACGCCTGGTCACGCTGCCTTTACTGCCATGCGTGCCCGTGGAGCTAAAGCCACTGATATCGTGGTGATTGTTGTTGCCGCCGATGATGGTGTAATGCCGCAGACCGAAGAAGCGATCAACCACGCGAAAGCGTCGGGTGCGCCGATTATAATTGCGGTCAACAAGATTGATAAAGAACAGGCAGACCCAGACCGGGTGCGTAACGAATTGGCCACCAAGGATGTAATCCCGGAAGAGTGGGGCGGTGAATACCAGTTCATTAACGTTTCTGCTCACTCTGGCGAGGGCGTTGATGACCTGCTGGATGCGATCCTTCTGCAATCAGAATTGCTAGAGCTGCAAGCTCAGGCCTCCGGTTCCGCGACCGGCGTTGTGATTGAATCTCGCATTGAGAAAGGCCGCGGAACGGTAGCGTCTATCTTGGTGCAGGGTGGCGAGCTTCAGATAGGCGATATGCTACTGGCCGGTGCTCATTTTGGCCGTGTGCGTGCGATGGTTGACGAAAACGGTAAAGCCATCAAGAAGGCTGGCCCATCTATTCCTGTAGAAGTGCTTGGCCTAAATGGCGCACCAGAAGCCGGTGAGCAGATCCAGGTTGTGACAGATGAGCGTAAGGCGCGGGAAGTGGCTGAGTTCCGTCAGGAACGTGACCGTGAGCTTAAGCTTAAGCGTCAGCAGGCGTCCAAACTGGAAAACCTGTTTGAAAATATGGGCAGTGCAGAGACCAAAACCGTCAACATCGTGTTGAAGACCGATGTGCGCGGTTCTCTGGAAGCGCTGACCAGCGCCCTGAATGACCTGGGTACAGACGAAGTGAAAGTGAACCTGGTGTCCAGTGGCGTGGGGGCGATCAACGAATCCGACGTTAACTTGGCGATGACCAGTGAAGGTGTCTTGCTGGGCTTTAACGTTCGTGCTGATTCCAAAGCTAAGCGAGTGTGCGAACAGGAAGGCATCGATCTGCGCTATTACAGCGTAATTTACGAACTGATCGATGACGTGAAGCAAGCCATGAGCGGTTTGCTGGCTCCGGAAAAACGCGAAGAAATTCTTGGTGTGGCTCAGGTGCGCGATGTGTTCCGCTCTTCCAAGTTTGGTGCTGTTGCCGGTTGTATGGTGGTGGAAGGTACGTTGTACCGGAACCGTCCGATCCGCGTTCTGCGCGATGATGTGGTGGTCTTCGAGGGCGAGTTGGAGTCTCTGCGTCGCTTTAAGGACGATGTACCGGAAGTGCGTAACGGCATGGAGTGTGGCATCGCAGTGAAAAGCTATAATGACGTGAAAGAAGGCGATAAGATCGAAGTCTTCGAAGTGAAGGAGGTGGCTCGCTTCCTGTAAGGGAAAGCGTGCCCGAACCTTGCTATGAGCCGTCATCGCCGCCCCCAAGGCTTTAACCGCACTGACCGAGTCGCTGACCAGATTCAGCGCGAGTTGTCCCGGTTGTTGCAGTTCGAAATGAAGGACCCTCGAGTCAATCTGGCGACGATTCAGGATGTAACGGTTTCCCGTGATCTGTCCTATGCTGAGGTGTATTTCACCTTGCTGGGACAGGGCGAGGAGGCCGGCGCAGAAGCCGAAGAGGTGCTCACCAAGGCCAGCGGTTTTCTGCGCAGCAGCCTGGCCCAGGGCTTGAATACCCGCACTACCCCCAAATTACGTTTCCATTACGATATGACCCCGGAGCGGGCTGCTCATCTATCGCAATTGATTGATGAGGCCCGGGCAGAAGACCGGGAGCTGCGTCCGGAAGACGACGAAACCGGAAACAACGAGTAACTCGGAGCTGTCAGGTGGCAAAGCGTCGTCCTAGAGGCCGTGATCTCAACGGCATCCTGTTATTGGATAAATCCTCCGGCGTGAGCAGTAATGGCGCGCTGCAAATGGCAAAAAAAATGTTTGCTGCCGCTAAAGCGGGCCATACTGGCAGCTTGGATCCGTTGGCCACGGGCATGCTACCCATCTGTTTCGGCGAGGCGACTAAGTTCAGCCAGTTTCTGTTGGAGTCGGACAAGAGCTACCGAGTAACCGCCAAGCTGGGAGTGACTACAGAAACTGGCGATGCGGACGGCAATGTGGTGAACACTACGGAAGTGTCCGCCTCTGCCGCCCAGATTGAAGCGGCGTTGTTGTCATTTAAGGGCGATATCGAGCAAATTCCAAGCATGTATTCGGCGATTAAGCATGAAGGTGTGCCGCTCTATAAGCTGGCCCGTGAGGGTATCACCGTAGAGCGTAAGCCTCGGCCGGTGACGATTTATGATTTGCGAATTCTACGTATCGACGGCGATGAGCTGGAGTTCGAGGTGGACTGCTCTAAAGGCACCTATGTGCGCTCACTGGTGGAAGATACAGGGGCTCTGTTAGGGTGCGGCGGGCATGTGACCGCTCTACATCGCCTGTCTGCGGGACCTTACCCGGCAGAGCGAATGCTGACCTTAGAGCAGCTGGGTAAAATCAAGGAAACCGGTGGTTTTGAGGCAATCGATGAGCTGCTCTTGCCTTTATCCACCAGCGTGGCAGACTGGCCGCGCGTTGAGTTGGGTGACAATGCTGCTTACTACTTGCAGCAAGGGCAGCCGGTGATGGCCTCAGACCGCCCTCTGGACGGCTGGGTTAGCGTTTATCAGGCGTCCAGTGGTGAATTTCTGGGTGTCGGAGAAATATTGGAAGACGGGCGGATTGCTCCCCGTCGTCTGGTTGCAGGCGGAGCCTCTTGAGGAGATTCGCCCGATAATGACGGCAGCTATAAATATGCATGGCTGGCCGTGACCTTAATTGAGCATATTGGAGAAGCATCATGGCGTTAACCGTTGAACAAAAAGCTGAAATTCTGAAAGAGCATGGCCGCAAAGAGAATGATACCGGGTCCCCGGAAGTTCAAGTCGCTTTGCTGAGCGCCAATATCAATGGTCTTCAGGATCACTTTAAAGGCCACAAGAAGGATCACCACAGCCGTCGTGGCCTGATCCGCATGGTAAACCAGCGTCGTAAGCTGCTGGACTACCTGGCCAAGAAAGACCGCACCCGTTACTTGCAGCTGATCGAAAAGCTGGGTCTGCGCCGCTAAGGCATGGATCAAAGTTACAACAACAGAAGCTCGGCATAGCCGGGCTTTTGTTGTTTTAGGGTGCGGGGAAAAGGCCGCGCAGCCTTAGCCATGATACTGAGTGATGCGTGGTGCGTTTCTCGATATCATGCGTGAACGAAAGAAGAGTGTATGTCAGAGGCATGGGCCTTGAAGATTGTCGTGAAGAAGAGAGAAGAGACGAGATATGTTCAATAAAATTACCAAGCAAATTCAGTTTGGCCGTGACACGGTAACCTTGGAAACCGGGCAAATTGCTCGCCAGGCAACCGCCGCTGTCATGGTCCGTATCGGTGACACCCAAGTGTTGGTCACCGTAGTGGGTAGAAAAGAAGCCAATCCAGGGCAGAACTTCTTTCCCCTGACCGTTAACTATCAGGAAAAGACCTATGCAACCGGCCGTATACCCGGTGGCTTCCTCAAGCGTGAAGGCCGTCCTAGCGAAAAAGAAACGCTGACCTGCCGACTCATCGACCGCCCGATTCGCCCGCTGTTCCCAAAGGGCTTCATGAATGAAGTGCAGGTTGTGGCTACGGTGATGTCTTCCGACAAAAACCGCGATCCGGATATTGCAGCCTTGATCGGTACGTCCGCTGCCTTATCTATTTCCGGAATTCCTTTTAGTGGCCCGATTGGTGCTGCACGGGTGGGCTACAAGGATGGAATGTACATCCTCAACCCTAGCTATTCCGAGTTGGCTGAGTCTGCACTGGACTTAGTTGTTGCAGGTACCGAACCTGCTGTATTGATGGTGGAATCCGAAGCGCAGGAGCTGTCTGAAGACCAAATGCTGGGCGCGGTATTGTTCGGCCATATGGAAATGCAGCCGCTGATCCAGGGCATCAAGGAGTTCGCTGCCGAAGTGGGCACTGAAACGTGGGACTGGAAACCGGCTGAGCAGAACGAGACCCTGAAAGCGGCGATCAAAGATAAGTTCGCGGCGGCGTTGGGCGAGGCTTACACCATTACCGAGAAGATGGCCCGTTACGCCAAAGTGGGCGAGCTGCGTGATGCTTGTGTGGCTGAGTTTGCCACCGGTGAAGACGGTGCGCCGGAAGCCGACGAAGTGAAAGACCTGTTCGGCAAGATCGAAAAGAGCGTGGTGCGTGAAGCCGTGGTATCCGGCAAGCCGCGTATTGATGGTCGTGCTTTGGATGCGGTGCGTGCTATTGATTGCCAAGTGGGCACTTTGGCGAAAACTCATGGCTCTGCGTTATTCACCCGTGGTGAGACCCAGGCGATCGTCACTGCCACATTGGGTGGTATGCGCGATGCGCAGTTCATCGACGCGCTGGAAGGGTCCCACCAGGACCACTTCATGCTGCAGTACAACTTCCCTCCATACTGTGTGGGTGAGACGGGCTTCATCGGTTCTCCCAAGCGTCGTGAAATCGGTCACGGTCGCCTGGCCCGCCGTGGTGTGGAAGCCGTTGTGCCTAGCGTGCAGGACTTCCCTTACACGATTCGTGTGGTCTCTGAGATCACTGAATCCAACGGTTCTTCTTCCATGGCGTCCGTGTGTGGCACTTCCATGGCGTTGATGGACGCTGGTGTGCCGTTGACCGCGCCGGTGGCCGGTATTGCCATGGGCCTGGTGAAGGAAGAAGACGGCCGTTATGCAGTGCTGTCCGATATTCTGGGTGATGAAGATCACCTTGGCGACATGGACTTCAAGGTGGCTGGTACCGCCCGTGGTGTGACTGCTTTGCAGATGGACATCAAGATCGAAGGCATTACCGAAGAGATCATGGAGAAAGCGCTGAACCAGGCAAATGCCGGTCGTCTGCATATCCTGGGTGAGATGAATAAGGCGATTGCCGAGTCGCGCTCTGAGGTATCTGACAACGCGCCGACTCTGCTGACTTTGAAGATCAACCCGGACAAGATCCGTGATGTGATCGGTAAAGGCGGCGCGACTATTCGTGCCCTCACCGAGGAAACGGGTTGTACCATTGACATTGAAGACGATGGTAGCGTGAAGATCTACGGTGAAACCCGTGAAAAAGCCGATGAAGCGGTCCGTCGCGTAGAAGAGATTACCGCGGAAGCTGAAGTGGGTGCAATCTACGAAGGCAAGGTAACGCGGGTTGTTGATTTCGGTGCGTTCGTGGCGATCATGCCCGGCACTGAAGGCCTGCTGCACATCTCCCAGATCGCTGAAGAGCGTGTTGAGAAAGTGACTGATTACGTGAACGAAGGTGAGATCATTAAGGTGAAAGTCCTTGATGTGGACCAGCGTGGCCGTATCAAACTGTCGATGAAGGAAGCTAAGGAAGATTAATTTCTGCCTTGTGGTTTCAAAAAAGGGTCGGCATTTGCCGGCCTTTTTTTATTTCACCATGACTCCAGCACCGAAATTCGCTGGACTACGCCCAAGCCCGATACAGCAAGTTTATCAATAGCTTAGGACAATTCATCATATGCCGGTGCTTTCTGAAACTTGACCCGGCTTCCGCCCGCTTGACTCCTATCAGGCTCCTGGAAACCGAGTCTTTCCAAGGAGTCATCATGGCTAAGATCAAGCTCACCAAGTCCGCAGTCGATGCGGCACAACCCCAGGCGCAGCCCGTCGAACTGCGCGACACCCTTGTTCCCGGCTTCCTGTGCAAGATTACCCCAACAGGTCGCAAGGTGTTCATGCTTCAGTATCGAACCAACGCCGGAGAGCGTCGCAAACCCGCCTTGGGTTTGTACGGAGAGTTGACTGTCGAACAGGCTCGGTCGTTGGCGCAGGAGTGGCTGGCGCAAGTCCGCCGGGGTGGCGATCCTGCTGCGGAGAAGGCAGCGGCACGTCAGGCACCCACTGTCAGGGAGTTATGCGTCAAGTTCATGGAGGATCACTCCAGCCAACGCAATAAGCCCAGTACACAGAAAGGCTATCAGGGCGTCATCGACCGCAACATCATTCCACTGCTCGGTCGGATGAAGGTTCACGACGTGAAGCGGCCGGATGTGGCTTCGATGATGAAGAAAATGGCGCATAAGCCAGCCGATGCAAACCGCACGTTCAGCGTGATGCGCAAGATGTTTAATTTAGCTGAGGTGTGGGGCTATCGTCCCGACGGCACTAACCCGTGCCGTCATGTGCCCATGTACCCCAACGGCAAGGCGACCCATCTCATCAGCGATGAGGAAATGGGCAAGCTGTTCCACTATCTAGACTACCTGGAAACCGAGGGTCTGGAGCATCCAGTTATCCCGTTGGCGATTCGTTTGCAGTTCGAGTTTGCCGCTCGTCGCTCCGAGATAGTGTTGCTTGAGTGGAGTTGGGTCGATCTGGAAAACCGGCGCGTGGTCTGGCCGGACAGCAAGACCGGCGGAATGTCCAAACCGATGAGCGAGGAAGCCTATCGGCTGCTATCGACAGCTCCCCGGTATGAAGGCTCAATTTATGTGCTGCCGTCACCTCGTCGCCCGATGAAGCATCTGACAACGGGTGAGTATTACAACGGTTGGAGTCGTACCCTGAAAGCCGCTGGTGTAACGCACGTTGGCACGCATGGCATCCGCCACCGCTCGGCCACCGACATTGCCAACTCGGGCATTCCGGTGAAGGTTGGTATGGCGCTGACCGCCCACAAAACCGTGGCAATGTTCATGCGCTATGTCCACACCGAGGATGCCCCGGTGCGGGAGGCCGCCGAATTGGTGGCGAAACGGCGCAAGACAATCATCGGTACACGGCCTGTCGTGGAGGAGACGGTATGAGCAAGCGCAAGGCATCCATCTCGTTGTCCGCAGCGCCGTCGGCGCTGCTGGGCGACATCCAGGCGCTGATTGAGGCGTCACGCCAGCGCGCCGCCTCAGCGGTCAATGCGGAACTGACCTTACTGTTCTGGCGCATCGGGCAGCGCATCCATACGGAAGTGCTGGCCGGGCAGCGGGCCGGGTACGGTGAAGAAATCCTGCCGACCCTGGCCGCCCAACTTTCTCTGGACTATGGGCGTGGGTTCGGAGAGAAAAACCTGCGTCGGATGGTCAAATTCGCCGTCACTTTCCCGGATGAGCCAATTGTCGCGACACTGTCGCGACAATTGAGCTGGTCGCACTTCGTCCTGCTGCTGGCCCTCAAGGAGCCGATGCAGCGAGACTACTACGCGCAGATGGCCGGCGCCGAACGCTGGAGCGTGCGCACGCTTCGCGAGCGTATTGACTCGATGCTGTACGAGCGTACGGCATTGTCCAAGAAGCCGGAGGCGTTGATTGCCCAGGAGTTGGCGACGATGCGTGATGCACAACGTATGTCGCCAGCGCTGGTCATGCGTGATCCCTACATCCTTGATTTCTTGGGGTTACGCCACACCTGGCAGGAAGGCGATCTGGAAGCAGCAATCATCCGCGAAATGGAATCCTTTCTGTTGGAGTTGGGCGTCGGGTTCACCTTCGTCGCCCGGCAGAAGCGCATCCAGATCGACGGCGATGATTTCCATCTTGATCTACTGTTCTACAACCGTAAGCTGCGTCGGCTGGTAGCGGTGGAGTTGAAGGTTGGCGAGTTCAAGGCAGCCTACAAGGGGCAGATGGAGCTTTACTTGCGCTGGCTCGACAAACACGAGCGGGAACCGGAAGAAGCCTCGCCGCTGGGCATTATTCTCTGCACGGGCAAGAAGTCTGAACAGATCGAACTGTTGGAGTTGGACAAGTCTGGCATTCACGTTGCCGAGTACCTGACCACCTTGCCGCCGCGTGCGGTACTGGTGGATCGGCTGCAGCAGGCAACCCAGCGGGCGCGGCAGCAAATCGAACAGAGACAACCTGACGAGAAGCCCTGATACCAGTATCTATGCGTCCCGGCGTTCCGCCGTCGGGTTCGCGGGCTATGCCCCGCGCCTCCTACCGAGTCGCGGCCATCCGGCTTTGATCCCTGACGCCTTCGGCCCTAATGGGCCTGCGCGTGCTGCGCACTTGCCAAAAACAGGTGTGTGGCTGGTGGGGGTATGGGCGGCTTGCTGTTCCCTTCACCGTACCACGGCGTTCTCGCCGTCAAGGGCTGCGCGTGCTTGCACGCTTGCGGCCCGTGGCCGTCTGTGACCCCTGACCGCTTGCGCTGCGCCGTGCTGACCACGGTTCCGGGCAAATCCGCCCGAGCAACCGGAGCACGATCATGTCGCAACTGTCCTTTTCCTCGTTCGATTCCTCTTTGTTGGTACGTGACGCGCAGGGGCGCTACCTGCCGGCGTCGGCAGACCAGATAATTGAAGCAGCCCGTCAGGTCATTGACCAGAAGATGCAGCGTGGCGTCTCCTTCACGTCACCGACGCTAGTCAAGGAATACCTGGTCACCAAATTGTCTGGCTTCGAGCATGAAGTCTTTGCTGTTCTGTTTCTCGATTCGCAACATCGGCTGATCGAATACAGTGAGATGTTTCGGGGCACTATCGACAGTGCATCGGTGTATCCGCGTGAAGTGCTCAAGGAGGCGATGCGCTGTAATGCGGGTGCAGTGATTCTGGCGCACAATCATCCAAGCGGTAATCCCGAACCGAGCAGTGCTGACAAGGCGCTGACTGCGCGACTCAAGGAAGCGTTGGCGCTGATAGATGTACGCACGTTGGATCACATTATTGTGGCAGGTGCGGATACCACATCGTTTGCGGAGCGTGGCTTGCTGTGAGCCTGGGGGCTTCGGCCCCCTTTTTTCTGCGTCGTAATATCGGTAAAGGGTGGCGGCCATCTTGCTTCACAATCAATGTTGGCATTCCATCCAGTAGCGGTAAGCCTCATCGCTAAAGCTGACATTCACGATATTGACCGTACCCACGTATTCTCACTGTACCCGTTCTGGTTCGCCAATGCTCTTTAAGAGAGAGTTGTACTGGTGAGGATCGGCATCGTATATTTTGTCCAGAACATAGTTTGCCAGCTTAGGAATTTCAGGAATTTCCACTGGCTTTATGCTTCGATCAAAAATTGACTCAAGATGAGACAACTCATTATTGAGCCGATTAGCTAATGCAATTGCTGTGTCGTCATCGCCAAAGAATTTTTTGATCCGCTCTAGACCATCATTCTTGTCATCGTGATGTGGGTATTTATAGAAAAGAAATGCCTCAAGGAATTTACGTAGGTTGTTGCCGAACGAGTAAAACGGCTCGTGAGTCACCTTCGCAAGTTCGGGGTCACGGCATTTGTAGATTTGATGAAAGAGATAATTGAACTCAGTAATGTAATCCTTGAGGTAGGATGGCATTAAGCAGATGCCGCTCGCAGCACCGTTTCGCTCTATTAAGAAATGTTGATTTCCACCATGGTTCTTCTCATTTGGAAATGATATTTTCTTGAGGTATTTCAAAAAATCCAGGTTGTGCGTGGAAATGAAGAGTTGCTTGTATCGGTAGGAGTTAGAGTTCCCCTCTTTCTTGACAGGCTTGGCAATCAAGCTTTCAATAAGGCTGAACACAAAGAATATGTGATTACCATCCAAGCTGGAAATAGGGTCGTCGATATAGATAATCAAGTCCTTTCCCTTGCTTTCTGGCTCTTCTAGTTTTGCCATAAAATAACAAAAAGCAATCAGACTGCATTCGCCTTCACTCAGATTGTATGCGGACTTGCCTTCTCGGGTTATTTCGAATTTGATAATCGTATTCTCTGAGTTACCTTTAGCCTCAAGCCTGATTCCGTCATGTCCAAAGAAGTGGTTGAGCAGTGCATTGACGCGGTCTGCTCCTTTTCGCTCATCTTTTTGCCTACCTCTAAGTTGCGTTACCTCATATTCAAGCTTTCTGATCTCTTTCTCTGCATCCGTGTAGGCGGTGTTTTCAGTATCTGCATCCTTTTTGAGTTGTGCTATACGAGTCAATTCGTTGTCATGGTCGATAGCGTCAATGAAAGTTGCCACATCTGTGAGTCGTAACGCCTCCCGTGCTGTGCCTTTATCTTTTTCCAAAGTATTTGTTCGGTCATTGCTTTGCGTGATCAACGCATTAATGGCCTGGCTATGCTCTTGTATTTCAGCCGCGTCATGGCTGAAAATAGGCATGGGAACGGGTTGAAAGAGGTTATGCTTTCTGGCCTCCAGCGCGGATCGTAGCGCTTCTAAATCTTTCTTATAGACGTTAAGAGCATTGGAAAGAGCGTCATTCCCCAATTCAAAGGCGTTTTTCTCCTCTGGATAAAACTTATCTCCAGTTAAAGATGTATAGCTTGGAATTGTCTTTATTTCAGCATCGACAGACTTCAAGCAACTGTCAATGGACGTCTCAAGATCGGAAGACTCCTTGCTGAAATGCGAGTCCAAGACTTCCCAGATATCGTGAGGTAGATTCTGACGACAAAATGCGCAGGTATCACGCTTTTTCTTGTGGAGTGGCATGCCTTGCTTAACCCATTGCTGAAGAATGTTGTCATTTAACAATTCTTGGATGGGTTGAGTTGGCGTTATCGTTCGAGAAAGTAGGCCTTCAGCGATCTCTTTGATATCTACCATTTCAAGATTGATGCTAATCGAATCAGTAATATCGGGAAGAGCTTCTTGTTTCAGCAATGCCAGCCGAGCTGCCTGCTCTTCAGTGGTAAGGAGTTTAAATTCAGATATCTTGGTAGCTTGGATATCCCGTTTTATACCGTCAATGTTATAGACAGGACTTCCGTAATCACGGTTTTTTTTGATTTTTTCATTAGCATGAGTCCGCAATTTTTGCTCAAGCGAATCGAAGGTTCTTTTGTGACTGCTTTTGGCGCGATCCCATTTTTTTTGCTTTACGTCCAGATCGTACCTAAGACCGGCCTTTTCTTCTAAGCTGCCTAAATTTGCTTCAATGGCAGTTATGGTGTCTTCAATTTCCTTGTTTTTCTCACCCACGATAGCGAAGGTCTTGATCTCTCCGCTGACTTCGTTGACGAGGAAACTGAGGTTGTCCTTCACGAAATCGCTATTGTAGACCCGAATGTCGTAGTTATGATTCTGAACCTGAGTATTGCTGACTTGTCCTTTGTCTCCATGGGCTATGAATGAGGGATTAAGGTAGCTGGTGGGGATTCGCCTCGTCTCTAGCGCGCGGAATATCCTCGATAATGTTGTCTTGCCCGAGTAATTTCGTCCGTAGATGATGTTCAGTCGTTTGAAGTCCTGAACGGTATTACCTTGATCTCGGATGCTCTTCTTCCAAGAAAAACCGTTGAAGCTGCCAAAGTTGGCTATGTCGATCTGGCGGATCATATATTCACCCCCTCCTTATAATTTTATAACCTAATTTTATACAATGGATTCTTGCATCAATCTAGCGCTGTGGAACACTTGCAAACTAGGCTTTAGTCTACCCAACCTGGAGAATATGAAAACAAGGGTTGTACGTCTCCGCTTCGCGGACCGCGCTGCTCCAGGTTCGCTATCCGCTCATTCCTGACGGAACTGATCTTCGCCAGCCTTCCACATCCCTGACGCCTACGGCCCGGCATCCCTGCTTCGGGCCTGCGCGCTTCGCTTGCGTGCAGTCGGCACACAACGCGGCCGTTGCCTGTCCAGCCATCTTTCCTGACCTCATCACCTTGTCCGCGACTGTAGCCCGTGTCCGCGTGCCGTCAAGGCGCGCCAGGCCGTGTCCTCGGCTTCGCCTGCGGGCCGCACCCACCTGACGCTTCCTCCTTGACGGCCCACGTCCGTGGGCTCCTGACCGTCGCGGGCGATGAACTCAGGAAAGACGGTGGCAACGAGGCCAACCGGGTTCTTCGTGCCAACCGCACCGAACAGCCGAAAGGCTGGGCTCCGAATCTAGGAATCCGGTGTGCGGTTTGAACAGCAAACCCTTTTTGTCAGGAGAAAGACCATGCTTGCATCCCGTTTCGCTTCCCATTCCCCGGTACTGCGTAGTGATTACCCGCTGTCTGATGACCAGATCAGGGCCGTGGTGCCGTCCATCTATGCCGACGCGCCACACCAAAGCCGTTCAGAACGCTACAGCTACATCCCCACCGCTGCCGTACTGACGGAACTACGGAAAGAGGGTTTCCAGCCCTTCATGGTGACGCAGACCCGCGTACGCAACGAAGACCGCCGCGATCACACCAAACACATGATTCGCTTGCGCCATGCCAATCAGGTGAACGACAGCATCGCCAACGAAATCATCCTGTTGAACTCCCACGATGGTACGAGCAGCTACCAGATGCTGGCGGGCGCGTTCCGCTTTGTCTGTGCCAATGGGCTGGTATGCGGCGATACCGTGGCCGATGTGCGCATTCCGCATAAAGGCGATGTGACCAGACAGGTTATTGAAGGGGCTTACGAGGCATTGAGCGGCTTTGAACAGGCGCAGGAATCCCGCGAAGCCATGCAGGCCATCACCTTGGACGATGGCGAAGCGGAAGTTTTCGCCCGCGCCGCGCTGGCCTTGAAGTACGACGACCCCGACAAGCCCGCGCCCATTACGGAAAGCCAGATTCTGATGCCGCGCCGCTATGACGACCGCCGCCCCGATCTGTGGATGGCGTTTAACCGCGTACAGGAAAACCTCACCAAAGGCGGATTGCGTGGCCGTAGCGCCAACGGTCGCCGCCAAAGTACCCGAGCGGTGCAAGGCATTGATTCCGATATTCGCCTGAACCGTTCCCTGTGGCTGCTGGCCGAGGGTATGCGCCAGTTGAAAGCCTGATTTCCTGCCCGGAGGGGCGCAGCCCCTCCATCCATTCCCTTGTTTTGTTGCTGTTTCCCTTTTTGAACCGATAGGAGCTACATCATGAATGCCATTACCCATACCGAAGCCCAAGCCCAAGCCCTGCAAACCGTCACCCCGGTACAGCCTTCGCAAGGCATGCTGCTGGTGCCGCTGTCGCAGCTTCGCCGCTCACGCCGTAACGTGCGCAAGACCGCAGGCCAGTCTATCGACGCGCTGGCATCGAGCATCGAGCGCGTGGGCTTGCTGCAAAACCTGACCGTGATTCTTGCTGCTGATGGCAAACATTATGAAGTCGTGGCCGGTGGCCGCAGGCTGGCCGCGTTGAAGCTGCTGGCGAAGAAGCGCCGCATTGCCAAGGATTGGGAGGTGCCTTGCCTATTGGTGGCTGATGCCAGCGCCCGCACGGTGAGCCTGACCGAGAACATGCAGCGCGAAGCCATGCACCCGGCAGACCAGTTTGAAGCCTTCGCCGCGCTGGTGGCAGAAGGCCGACCCATCGAGGATATCGCCGCCGATTTTGCCGTCACCCCGCTGGTAGTGCAGCGCCGCTTGAAGTTGGCGAATGTGTCGCCACGCCTAATGACGGACTACCGCGCCGATGCCGTGAACCTTGACCAGTTGATGGCCCTTGCCATTACCGATGACCACACCGCGCAGGAAGCGGCCTTTTATGATGCGCCGGAATGGCAGCGCAGCCCCCACGCCTTGCGCGAACGTTTGACCGAGCGTGAAATCGACGCCTCTCATGCGCTGGTGCGTTTCGTGGGGCTGGACGCCTACGAGGCCGCAGGGGGTGGTATCCGCCGCGACCTGTTCGCGGAAGGTGATGCAGGTGTGTATCTGACCGATGCCGCGCTGCTGGAAACGCTGGTGTGCGACAAGTTGGACAGCCACGCCGCCGCCGTTCGCGCCGAAGGCTGGGCATGGGTGGATGCTACACCCGCCGCCACCTATGCCGACTTGCAAGCATTCCAGCAGGCACCGAGGGAGCGGCGCAGCCCCACCAAGCGGGAAAGTGAACGCATCGACAAGCTGGAAACCAAGATGCAGGCCATTGGTGAAGCTCTGGATGCGCTGGACGAAGACGACGAGGAAAAGGCCGACGCCTTGCAGGAAGAAGGTGACCGCGTAGGTGAGCAATTGCAGGCGCTGGAAGATCGCTTGCAGGATTACAGCCCGAACGTGAAAGCCGCTGCCGGTGCCATCGTTACCCTTGACCGGCAAGGTCAGATTGTTGTGCATCGCGGACTGATGCGCGAAGCCGAAGCCCGCGCACTGCGCACTTTGGAGCGGTTGCGCCAAGGCTTCAACGGCGAGGATGATACGAACGGCAACAACGGTGAGGACGACGACCAGCCCAAAGCCGCATCCATGTCCGACCGGCTGGCGCAACGCTTGAGCGCCCACCGCACAGCCGCGCTGCAAATCGAAGTGGCCCGGCATCCGCAGGTGGCGCTGGCCGCCGTGGTGCATGGCATGGTGCAGGCTGTCTTGCAGCGTGACCGATACCATCGCGATGGCTTGCCGCTGGATATGCGCGTGACCGTGCAGGACCGGCTGGAAAGCATAGCCCCGGATTGGCCGGAGTCGCCCGCTGCCGTGGCATTGCGCAAATTGCAGCAGGTTGCGGGAGGGAAACTGCCCGAGGACAGCGCGGAACTGTTCGCCGCGTTGCTGGTGAAATCGCAGGATGAACTGGTGCAGTTGCTGGCGGTATGCGTGGCCGCAACGGTGGACGTGGTGACGCCTCGCGCCACGCAACACCAACCGGGTGCGGAACTGGCGCAGGCCGTGGGGCTGGATATGGCCGCATGGTGGCAGCCGACCGCCGAAGGCTACTTTAAGCACGTTTCCAAGGCCGTGATTCTGGATGCCGTGGGCGAGTTCGCACCGGAGCATGTTACCCGGCTGACGAAGCTCAAGAAGACCGACATTGCCAGCGAAGCCGAACGGCTGGCCGACGGAACCGGCTGGATGCCTGCCGTGTTCAAGGCCGAGGATATGGAAAACAGAGCGCAGGAAGAAAGCGAAGTCCACGGCCAGCAAGACGATGGCGACGAGAACGCGGAAGACGCGCAGGACAGCGCCGCAGTGATCAAACGCGAAGCCGAAGAACTGGCCGCGTAAAGCAGGAAGCAAAGCCCCGGCGCACAAGGACGTGCGCTGGGGCTTTGTGCTGTTCGCAAAATCCGGGCGCGGCAATGGCCGCGCCCGGTGTTACAGCCCAAAAGCCAAAACCGCCACGCCGCCGCCTTCAATCAGGCGGCGGCGTGGCGGCGCGCAAGTATCTTGCGCGGATTTTCCGCGCATTCAGCCAAATACAGCAATTGGCTGAATGCGCCTCAACTATCCACCAAACATAGCTTCCTTCGTAAGCTGTTCGGTGAAAGCGTGCTGGCTTTCAGGCGGCCATGGGGCCGCACTATCAAATAGGAGAACAACGGCAGTCGAGCGTGAGCGGCCAAATGGCCTGTCACTGTTTCGCTAACGTACTCAGTACAAAATCGGCACGCGCCACCACATCGACTTTGGGTAATAGCGTGACCTCATAGCCCAGCGAGGGGTATACACGCTGGAGTCGCTCGTACTCGACCAATGCGACGTCCATGCTGTGGCGGCGCTGCGCATCCGTAGCATAGATTTCCGGCCAAGGCGGTGCCAGAAACACGTGCGGATGATAGCGGTGGGTCTGTCCGAGGGTTGCCAGCAGCGGTTCGTCCGTCAGTTCTTCAAGTGCCGACGCCGCATCAATCAGCCCCCGATCTAAGAACGTCCACTGGCTGCTGTGCTGGGCGCTGGCATGGTCATCCAACGCCATGTCGATAGCCCGACGCAGAAACGCGGCCATGTCGACCCATGGCAAGGCCTCGCCGCCGATGCGAGTTTCTTCCTGGACGATTCGCCGGCCAGGTTCTTCGACCACGGCATGGCCGCGCTGATGAAGTTCGGACAGTAACGTGGATTTACCGCCGCCAGAACAGCCTGAGAGGATGACAAAGTGATTCATAAGGTGTCGCCCGTTTCATAGGTCAAAACATTGCGTGGGTGGTGGTTGCACTCAAATCGGACGTGTCGGCGCAAATCGCCGCCGGGCTTTCGGACTGCGCCCCGTGCCGCCCATGTCGTCACGGCCATTCGGCGTCAATCCCTCACGCACTTCGGCCCCGTACTAGGGTCGTTAACGCATCAATAGAGCGGCGAGAACGCCCAAGGCAAGCATGATCAGCATGACACCCGAGATACGCTCCAACCACGGCAGTGCACGTGCAAAGCGCCGTAACACCGCCTGATTGCCGATCATGGTCGCCACCAGTAAATCCCACAGCAGCACAATACTGAACATCCACGCGCCATAGACAATTTTCCAGCCCACGCTGGCATACGCTCCTGTCAGCATCGCAGCCAGGCTGGCATAGAACAGCGCGTTCTTCGGGTTGAGAATACCCGAAAGAAACCCCATCCCGGCGGCGCGCCACCACATGATTGCGGGCTGGGCGGCAAGCCGCGCTCGTACGGGAACCTCATTCAAGGCACTGGCGCCCGCGTGGCGAATGAACAGAACGCCGAGATAGAGCAGATAGGCACAACCCGCAAGCTGCAGGGCCACGAACAGCGCACTATCTGGCTGTAATACAGCCGTGCCAGCAAACGCGGCGACGATGAAAACGCCATTGGCAACGGCGATACCCAGACAGGCACCGCTGGCGATGCGCCAACTCGTAGACAGCGAGGTTCGGGCAACCAGAAAAAAATCAGGGCCGGGTGATAGCAGCGCGAGAAAATGCGCGGCGGCGATAATAATGAACTGCTGCATTCAAGGTACACATCCGAGTAATTCTCTCGAAGTGTGCCGGCTCCGGGTATACCTGTATTGAAGAAAATTGCAGTTGGCCTAAGTTCGGAAACGACCTGGGGTAATGCCCGTATGTGCCTTGAAAACACGCTGAAAATGGGCTTGATCCGCAAAACCCAGGCGATAGGCCACCTCTGCGATGCCTTCACCCTCCCGTATCCACTCTCGCGCAAGGTTGACACGCTGGTTCAATTGCCAGGCATGGGGCGTCATACCCGTGGTGGCCCGGAAAGCCCGGATCAACTGATAGCGGCTCATACCGGCCAATTGCGCCAGATCGCTCAAGGTGGTGCCGCTGGCTGGGCCGTTCTGCAAGAAATCCCGCACCGGTTGGATCTGTTCGCTAAGCCGAGGGGAGATGGCCGGAGCATCGAAGCGCAGCCCCTGCGCCTCATCGCACTCGCCAAAGAACTCGATCAGCGCTGCTTCTTTATCACGTGGATCGGCCTGGGAGAACAACAGCATATTGAGGCGGCAGAAGCGCGCATAGACCGTTGGATCGGCTACGATTCGGGCCGGCTCTCTATCCCAGTCCTTCATGTCTTCCTGAGCATATTCCTGCCGGACGGCATGGAGCCAGGCTGCATCCAGATGCAACATCTGGTAACTCCATGCCGTATCGGGCTCCGGATTGCAGGCGTGAACACGGGATGCCGGAACGAACACGATAGTTCCGACGTGCAGTGTGACAGGCCCGCCGATTGCGCCTGTAAAGCGGCTGATGCCCTGATCCACCGCGCCTATGGAAAAGGTCGGATGGCTATGCGGCTTATAGCAGGCCCGGCTATGACAGGCGCGTCGGCTCTCGGCATAGGGCATGGCCGGATCGCGCCAGAACTCAGAAATGGTGTCCATGGATCAATTGTATTAGTTCGAGCATGTTGGCGCTCGACCTAATTTTATTAAAACACCCAGCAGAAAAAGGCAGTGGCTATACCTCGGAAGTCTCAATTAGTCTCTCCGTCGCGGCCATCAAAATTGCCACACTGCACCCCAGTGCCTTGGCGATCTTGAAGATGATTGCCAGCGTAGGCATATGTTCGCCACGCTCGATCTTGCCCATGTGCGAACGTTCAACGCCTGCCAGATTGGCCAGCGTTTCCTGGGCGACTCCTTGCTCCGTTCTGGACGCGCGCACAGCCATGCCAAAAGCTTGCGCTAATACGGCATCGTAAGTGGTGGCGCCGATCGGTCGGCCGCGTTGGATAGATCGCTTCTGCATAGACAGAAGCGTCGATTCAAAGCACAATTAAAACCACGTTATCTTTAACTCATTTGTTGTTGATCACCCTCATACGCAGGCATTTGTCGGTTTGTTTCGCACTTTCCCGTATCAGAGCAGAGTCGGATTTGTGGGATAACGGTTTTACGCATGTGCGGTTTTACGTAAATGGAGAAAAGCTTATTGGAGCTTCTCCACAAATCTGGGAAAGCGGCTCTACGTTTGGCCGGTTTTGTGCCGTTGCAGTCTTCCGTAGGGAGTTCACCGCAGGAGTGAAGTTATGACCAATGCCCTTGTCACCGAGGAACAACACGCCCAGTTACTGGCGAATGGGCAGGCCATCGCCACGGGCAAGCAGAACGACCCCCTGCCCGTCGTGCGGCTGTTCACCCCAGACGCACACGTCACCTGGTTATTGGCATCGCTCGATCCTGCGGATGGCGATACGGCTTACGGCCTCATCGACTTGGGGCTAGGCATGCCCGAGCTGGGCCATGTGAAGCTGTCCGATTTGGCGTCCATCGTCGGGCCACGCCAGCAGCCGGTCATGCGGGATCGATATTTCCAGGCCACGCGCATGCTGTCAGACTATGTGCGGCTGGCGCAGGCCAACGGCTCCATCGTTGATTGACCGAAGCCGTTCGCAGTCTGGTAAGGCCGGGCGCATTGAGACTATTTTCGTCTCACTTCAGACCGGGCCGGTCTGAATTCGCACTCTTGCACCGAAACGGTGCGGCTCTGCTGTAAACAGTCACGATCTTTGGCGCGGGCTGCGGCACGCTATCCAGTGCTGTGGGCCATTTTCCGGTTGCACAGCCGTCGCATTCGGACGATCCATGCAGCGTTTCGGAGCCAATCGGTCTTGACAGCGTCAGTTTACCCAACCATTCATGACGGTTTACCGATGACACTGTAGTTTTGCATTTTGACGCCCGTGGCGACGTTCCTGCTGATCGACAGGAGGTGACGTCATGGCAGACCCGAGCGCGAAACACTGGTATCCGACCGCTGCGTATCTCTACGTGCTGCATCTTGATGGCCTCGCCCTGGCCTGGGAGTATTTGCGCCGCCATCCCGATTATCGGCACGACTGGCTGCGCCGTCGCCGCCGGCCAGAGGCCGCCAAGCGCTGGGGTTTGCGCGTGCTAGAAGATCCCGGCCTGGATGCACGCAACGCGCACCCGGCTTGGTTTGCCGATCACGATAGTGTGGTGCAGCTCTATCCAGATGCTGATCCGCCGCCGGATGCCCTGGTCTTCGAGTTTTGGCGTATTCCTGGCGACAAGCGCCTGATCCATGATGGTAAGCGCTTGATGCTGGTCACACAGTGGCCAGGCTACTGCCTGCGGCTGGCCTTCGCGCCGGGTCTGGACGATGGCATGGCTTACGCCTACGCCATCCGTGCCTGTATCACGACTTATCCGCGTTATCAGATGCTTGTTGCGGAGTTGAACAAGCTGGCCATCGGTGCCGTGCTTGCAGCAGCCAAGCCGCGGCCATCTCCGGCGTCGCTGCTGGAGTTGCACACCTTGCAGGCGCTTGACGCCACCCTGGCGGGAGCGTCACTGCGCGAGGTGGCCGAAGGACTGTTCGGCGCTGATGCGGTGATTGCGGGCTGGTACACCGATGGTGGCCTGCGCTCCAAGGTGCGCCGCTTGGTGCGACGTGGTAACGCGCTAATGTGCGGCGGCTATCGCCGTCTGGCACAGCTCGAATCCCCTGGGGAGGGTCGTTCTGCACTACCTGCAAAACGACCCTGAGCAGAACGCATCACTTTCTTGAGACTACCTCCATCCGGTCGCGCTGTGTGGCCGGGCTTTCCTGACCGATGGAGGTCTATCTCATGCGACCCGCACCTGTTCGACCCGCTACCGCTGCCGTCACCACGACCGCCCAACCTCAACGCTACCTGACCAACGACGAAGCCGCCGACTACCTGCGCCTGTCGCCACGCACGCTGGAGAAGCAGCGCGTGATCGGCGGCGGGCCGAAGTTCCGCAAGTTCGGTCGCCGCGTCATGTACGCCGTCGCCGACCTCGATGCCTGGGCCGATGCGCGCAGCTACGAAGCCACGTCCGATCCCGAATACGCCGAGCGTCACGCGGGTGATTATCGTGATGGCCGCTGATCGTCGGCGCGCCGGTAGCCATCGCCATGTCCAGCCCATCGCTGCCATCCCGGCAGCGGCCAGTGCAGCAGCGGGAACAGCTCGATCTGTTCCGTGCACTGCCGGGCGACATGGCGCCGCGCGACGCTCAGGACTTGATGGCCTATCCGTTCTTCTCGCTGGCGAAGTCGCGGCGCATTGCGCCGATCGACTTTCGCAGCGGCAATATCGCCATCCGCGTGGAGGGCACGGCCGAACACGGCATTGCCACGATCTGGGATGCCGACATCCTGATTTGGGCCGCCAGCCAGATCGTGGAGGCGAAGGATGCAGGCTTGACCACCTCGCGCCTGATGCGCGCCACACCTTACGAGATCCTGCGCTTCATTGGACGCGGCACCGGTTCACGCGATTACCAGCGCCTCAAAGCCGCACTGGATCGGCTGCAATCGACCACGGTGGCCACGTCCATCCGCGAGACCACGGGACGGCGACTGCATCGCTTCTCGTGGATCAACGAATGGAAGGAATTGGCCGACACCAGCGGTACGCCATTGGGCATCGAACTGATCCTACCGGATTGGTTTTACGCAGGCGTGCTCGATGCAGCCCTGGTACTGACCATCGACCCCGCTTACTTCCGGCTCACGGGTGGCATCGAGCGCTGGCTGTATCGGCTGGTGCGCAAGCATGGCGGCAAGCAGGAGTATGGCTGGCAATTCGACTTCCGGCACCTACACCGCAAATCGGGCAGCAGCAGCCGCTTCTCGGACTTCGCCTACGACTTGCGCGCTCTGGTGGACAAGCAATCCTTGCCCGGGTACGAGTTGGGCATCGTGTGCATTCCCAAGGATCGCATCGAATTGCTGACGTTCCGACCCGTGCCGCTTACGGCACGGGGATAACTCCGGGACAAGCTGTGAATAGTGTCGTGCTATCAGGAGTAAGAGGTATCGTGCTATCGGGAGTACGCCTATCGTGCTATCAGGAGTACGAACCCCCCGCAAAGTCAATAACGGCGCGGGTTTGCGCGCCCCCTAACATTACTAACTTAAATACTCTAACTTTTAGTAGAGAAACACGGTTGCGGTGGACAACTGCCAAAAGGCAAAAAGCACCGCAACCCCGACAGCAAAAACAGCCCCAAAACCAACCTCGTTCGGCAAGGCAAAAACAGGTCAGCTTTCCAGATTGGAGGGCTACGCCATGATCATTGCCTTACTCAACCAGAAAGGCGGCGTGGGCAAGACCACACTCGCCACCCATATCGCCGGGGAACTGGCGTTCAGAGGCCAACAGGTCATCCTGCTGGATGCTGATCCACAAGGCTCATCACTGGACTGGACACAACGGCGTAGCCAACAAGGGCTGCCCCGGCTGTTCAGTGCGGTGGGCTTGGCAAGGGAAACCCTGCATCAGGAAGCACCAGAACTCGCCAGGCGGGCCGATCACGTCGTCATTGATGGGCCACCCCGAATCGCCGCGTTGGCCCGCTCCGCGCTGCTCGCAGCCGATTGCGTGCTGATCCCGGTGCAACCCAGCCCCTACGACTTGTGGGCCAGCGCCGAGATGGTGGCGCTGATCCGCGAGGCGCAGGTGTTCCGGCCCCAGCTTGCCGCTGCCTTCGTCATCAATCGCCGTGTCAGCACCACGGTGATCGGACGTGAAGCGCGCCAGGCGCTGGCCGATCAGCCGCTACCGGCGCTGCGCGCCGAGGTTCGGCAACGCATCGTCTTCGCCGACAGTGTGGCCGCTGGCCGGCTTGCACGCGAGTTGGCACCCGACAGCGCCGCCGCACGTGAAATCGGCGCATTGGTGGACGAGCTATTGCGGTGGTCACCATGAACAAGACTCGCGACAAACGTATTGCCATTGGTGCGCGGCCACCAGCAAATCCGCAGGCCGAAGCCTGGATTCGCCAGGGTGACGCCAACGGCATCCAGAAAGGCGACCTTTACACCGCACGCCTGACCCTCGACGTGACGCCCGCGCTACGTGCGCGCATCAAGGTCTCGGCCTTCACGCAAGGCGTGACGGTGGCCGAGCTGCTGCGCGATTTACTGGAACAAGCGTTCCCGGAGAAGCCCCAATGACGGCACACCCTTCAGCGACAACGGATGCGCCACCGCCTTCGTTGCACGTATTCGCTGGCCATACTGGCAACACGCCGTTGACCCGCGTATCACTGGCCACGATTGAGCCGCGATTCAATCTTTACCTGCGCTTTGGCGAACCAGTGCACACGATTCGACTCGACCGCTGGCGCCGCTGCGCAGTGTTTCTGCCACACGCGATCTTCTGCCGCATCCGCTGGCAGGCCAACGACTACGGAACGATTCGTTGGCAGCTCATGGTGATGCAGGCTTGCACACCACTGGACGCGTTGCAGCGCATCGCTGGCGTGCAGCCCGGCGCGCGGCTGCTGCTGCACGCCGGGGGCGAACAGAAGGTGCGCGCCGTGTTGGAACGGATCGACGGCATCGAGGCGCTGGGCATTGCCGCCATCGACGTGTCGCCCGCGTACTGGCGCACGCTGGGCAACCGGCTTGCGGCAGGACTGGTGCTGCCCGACTACACCGCCGAGCGGCACGCCGCTTGGCTGGTCGGGAGGGGGCTGTCATGACCGTTCAATCCACCGCTGCCAGCACCAATGGCGGTGCGCCGCATCCTCGTTCACGCCTGCGCGCTCGCCTTGTGCTGGCGGGCTTGTCCGCCTGCGGCCTCGCGGCGCTGGCCTGGGCGTCCTTTGTGTCGCCGCTACCGCATCTGATCTACAACCCGTCCGACAGCGTGGCGGTTGGTTGGTATCGCGTCGAACCGCTCACACACCGGGCCGACTCACTGCCGCCTCCTTTGTCGGTGGGCAGCATCGTCGTGACCCATCTTCCGGCTGATGCCACCACATTGGCCGCCCAGCGCGGTTACCTGCCCACGCATATTCCGCTGCTCAAACGGGTGGGCGCGGTCGCGCCGCAACATGTCTGCATCATCGCCGGTCAGGTGCGCATCGACGGTGTGCCTTCGGCTGCCGCGCTGCCTGCTGATCGGCTGGGCCGACCGCTGCCATTCTGGCAGCATTGCCGACCGCTGGCCGAGGGCGAACTGTTCCTGTTGAGTGTGACCAATCCGGCGTCCTTCGACAGCCGCTATTTCGGCCCGGTCAGCGCGTCCGCCGTGATCGGCGTAGCGCATCCGGTATGGCTGGAGAGTCGTCCATGATGGCCGTCAATTCGTTGCACGTTGTTGTGCATCTCATCGTGTCATCGGGTGCGTCGTCCAAGTGGCTGCTGTCGTGTTGTCGTGCATGCAGTGCGGGTGCATTCACACCGCACTTTGCGCAGCCATCCAATGTGCAGACGTCTTGCCTCGATCGTGTCCAGCCTTTGGCTGTGGACGCGTTCGCCGACAGGCTGGCTGCCAGCAGCACAGCGCCGCCGGGCCGCCGATGCCAGGAGCGACAGCGAGGGGTAAAGGCGGAGGGCAAGATAAAAGGTCGCGGCACTACGTTGCGCGAAATGTCTGTCTGCACGTGGGGGTGGCGCGGCACGCACCTGATAGCGGCACCGTGCCGCGTGGTTAGCCAAAGCCTTGTCAGCCTTGAGCCAAGTGCGTGCTTTTCCCGTTTGGCTACGCTGGTCTTGGATGGAGCCGCAATATGAGCCGCCACGACGATGACCGCTTCCGCCTCCGTCCGGGCGCGCCCAAGCAGCGTGGCGATGCCTTCATCAATCAGGTGCTTCGCCAAACGAGCAAGGCGGGCGCAAAGGTCGCCAAGGCAGGCAATCGTCCTGGCGCTCGGCTGGGGCGTGGCCACGTTGCGGCGCGCTTTACCGGCGCATCACTGACGGCGGGTTCCCGGCGCGTCACCATCAAGACCCGGCTGGTCAATCTCGCCAAGGCGGGCGCGCGCTCGACCGCCACGCATCTGCGTTATATCGAGCGCGAAGGCGTGGGGCGCGATGGCGAACCGGGTAGAGCCTACGACCCCATGACCGATGATGCTGACCTGTCTGCCTTTGAGGAACGGGGCCGGGAGGATCGGCACCAGTTCCGCTTCATTGTCTCGCCCGAGGATGCCGAACAGCTCGATGACCTGCGCACTTACACCCGTCACCTGATGGATCGTATGGAAGCCGACCTGGGCACCCGGTTGGAATGGGTGGCCGTCGATCACTGGAACACCGACAACCCGCATACCCACATCGTCCTGCGTGGAAAGGATGACACCGGAAAAGACCTGATCATTTCCCGCGACTACATCAGCCAGGGTATGCGCGAACGGGCCTCGGAACTGGCGACTGACTGGCTGGGGCCGCGCACTGAACTGGAGATCCAGCGCAGCATGGCCCGCGAAGTCGATCAGGAACGATGGACGGGACTGGATCGTACCTTGCAGCGCGAGGCCGTGAATGGCCTGGTGCGATCCGAACGGCTGGAGGCAGTACCCCGGCTGAAACGCCAGCGCCTGTTGCTGGTGGGCCGCCTGCAACACTTGCAGCGTATGGGGCTGGCGAGCGAATTGCAGACCGGGGTCTGGACTGTCCATGCCGATGCTGAACCCACGTTGCGGGCGATGGGCGAGCGTGGCGACATTATCCGCACCATGCAGCGGGCCATGAGGGGTAAGCAGCGCGACCTGACGGTGTTTCAGCCCGGCGAGAATGGCCGTTCCATCATGGGCCGCGTAGCTGGCAAAGGATTGGCCGACGAACTCTACGACAAGGGCTATCTGGTCGTGGATGGCACCGATGGCAAAGCACACTATGTCGCGCTGCCGCCGCGCACGGAACTGGCGCAGTACCCGACTGGCGCCGTGGTGGAAATCAAGGGCTCAACCGCCCCACGCACCGCAGACAAGACCATCACCGCAATGGCCGTCAATGGCATCTACCGAACCGATCATCATCTGGCCGTTGCCAAGGCTCAACCGCATCCCGAGCGTAATCCGGGCGAGGTGGTTAAAGCCCATGTGCGACGGCTGGAAGCCCTGCGCCGCGCGGGTCTGGTCGAACGGCAGACCGAAGGCGTCTGGCAGGTGCCGCAAGACCTGCCCGAGCGAGGCCGTCAGTACGACGCGCAGCGCCTGGGCGGCGTGGCGGTGGAACTGAAATCGCACTTGCCGATAGAGCGACAGGCCCGCGTAATCGGCGCGACCTGGCTGGATCAACAGTTGATCGGCGGCGGTAAGGGGCTGGGGGATACGGGTTTTGGCAGCGAGGTTAAGGACGCGCTGCAACAGCGCGGCGACTTCCTCGCCGAACAGGGACTGGCCGAGAAGCGCGGGCAGCGTGTGATTTTGGCGCGCAATCTACTGGCGACGTTGCGCAACCGAGAGCTGGCACGCACCGCACAGGACATTGCCGCTGAAACCGGGCTGGAGCATCGACCAGTAGCTGACGGCCAGCGCGTGGCAGGCACCTACCGTCGCAACATCATGCTCGCCAGCGGACGCTACGCCATGCTGGATGACGGAATGGGTTTTAGCCTGGTGCCGTGGAAGCCGGTCATCGAGCAGCGGCTGGGGCAACAGCTAGCTGCGACGGTGCGCGGTGCTGGAGTGTCGTGGGAGATTGGGAGGCAGCGGGGTTTTGGAATAACCTAGTGTTAGCTTCGTCAAATGCATCAAGAACGTCATTCGAACAATCTGCATTCCAACTCACCAGGCCAAGGACGGCCGTGTGAAGGTGCCTGAAACCGTGCAGTGAAGATGGCGAGCGATGCTGATCAAACCCTTATCGCTGTTTTGCCGCAAATGCCCCGAGAAAAGTCGTCACGGCAACCTGCACCCAATGATACATCTGTGCGACCGAAGGCTGCGAATCAGGATGCGTCATTGCTTCGAGCTGGCCTTCGCCGCGAACCATGCTGATGAACAAGCCGGCAGCGGCATCGACGCCAATAGCCTGGACATTGACTTCTCCAGCTTCGGCTGCATTTTTCAAGCGAGCAGCCACCAGCGAGGTGACCGCCTTTGGGCCGGCCAGATAGAACCGGCGTCCCAAATCAGGAAAACGGGGAGCCTCTGCCGTCACCACACGGTAAAGCGCCAGCCCAGCCGGTGAAAGCACTGCCTGGATGTAGGACCTGCCTACATCGGTCAACATCTTGACGACATCCTCCGGCGACGCTTCTATGGCCTGAATTGAAGAAGACATAAAAGCGCACTGTCGCTCTATCACTGCCGCAAACAACGCCTCCTTATCGGGAAAACAAGCATACATGGTCGCCTTCGACACCCCGGCCTCACGTTGAATCATGTCTGTGGTAGTGGCACTGAATCCGTGCGTCAGAAACAGCGAGGTGGCCGCATTTAATACCACCAGCTCCTTTTCGCTTCTGTCAGCGGTGGGTGTTGCAAGCATTGAGTTACTCCGCAAAGTGAAGATTACAAACCCAGACTATACCGATCGGTTCTTATAATAGCAAAAGTGATGAAACCCATCTTATATAAAGTCTTGTAAGGCTGTATATCCTTGACATAAAAATGAAAAAGCACTAGAGTACCGATCGGTACTAGTAAAATTGATCAGCTCCTCGATTGCATTGCACCGCCCTGGAACACTACAAGGACCTCCATGAAACGCATACTTTGGGATCGTGACTGGCGTTACATCGCCCGTGTAGCTCCGCCACTCCTTGCCGTCCTGGCACTTGCCGGTTGCATGACCATGCCGGACGTTGAGAGGCCGCGCCTGGCAACACCTGATGCGGCATTGCAAGCGCGTGCGGCAACTATGGCAACAGAAGTCGCACTTACTGAGGAAGCGATTCCGTCTGAATGGTGGCAATTGTTCAACGATGCCACATTGACTGCATTGCAGACTGAAGCTGCTCAATCCAATCTGGATCTCCTCGCTGCTGCCGCACGTATCGAGGAAAGCCACGCAAGACTGGGGCTGGCACAGGCTGCGCGTCGGCCACAGGTCTCGGCAGACGCCAGTTACGCACGGTCATCCCTCAGCGAGAACTCGCCCATGGCGATGCTCGGCGCACCCACCGATTCCACCGACCTGTGGTCGTTAGGCGTGCAAGCAGGCTGGGAACTGGACGTGTGGGGCTACTTGCAACATCTCGGCGACTCCGCCGAGGCGACGCTGCAAGCCAGCCACTTCGAGATGGATGCCGTCAGGGTTTCGCTCGCCGGCGGTGTGGCACGTACCTATCTGCTGCTACGCGGCGTGCAGGCACAAGAAACCATCATGGAAGACAACCGGCAGATCGCGGCAAACCTAGTGCGCTTGGCGGAAAGCCGGGAACGCCATGGCGTCGCAACGCGTTTTGATGCGGCGTCTGCCCGTGCGGACGTAGCGAGTATTGAGGCACGCCTGACCCAGCTGCATCAGCAGCGCGATGTACTGATGAACGCATTGGCATTATTGTTGGGTAAATCGCCACGCGAACTGAATGACCGACTGGTTGCCGCCGAATTACCGGCTATGCCTCAACGCCTGCCGCTAGGCATCCCGTCTGAACTGGCACAAAAGCGGCCCGACATCTTGCAGGCTGACGCCCAGTTGCGCGCTGCTATATCCGATATCGGCGCTGCGCAAGCCGACTTTTACCCGCGCATCAGCCTGACCGGCGGCGTCGGTATCCAGTCGATTGATTTCTCTGATCTGGGAAGCTGGGGTTCCCGGTACTTCTCCATCGGCCCAACGTTGCACCTGCCGATCTTTCAGGGGGGACGGCTCAAGAGTAATCTGGCGCTGACCGAGGCACGTCACCGGTCAGCGGCCATTGCCTACCAGCAAACCGTACTGAGCGCCTGGCATGAAGTTGATGACGCGCTGAATGCCTACGCGACCGAACTGAAACGGCATGCACAGCTAGAACATGCACTGACCCAGAACCAGACGGCCTTGCAGGTGGCGCAACGCGCTTACGAGCAAGGCACGGTTGACTTCACTTCGGTGCTGGTCGCTCAACGCTCGCTGTTATCCAGCCAGTCTGCGCTGGCCGACTCAGCCACGGCTTCCGCGCTGTCCGTCGTCTCGCTCTACCGTTCTCTGGGCGGTGGCTGGTCGACGGAACTGCAGCCCGTGGCCGAATCGGCAGGCGAACAGACATGACCGGTCCAACCCCTGCCAGTCCTGCTGCACCCGCTGGCCCACCGCCACAACCGGTATTCAACCTGCGTATGGCTATCGGTCTGCTGGGTATTTTTCTGGCTGCGGTCGTTGCCGGTCTTAACGGCAGGATTCCCAGTCTGGTACTGCCCGATCTGCGGGGCGCCCTCGGGATCGGCATAGACGAGGCGTCTTGGCTGCTCACGGCGTATTCCGCTGGTGAACTGGCCGCCATGCCTTTTGCCACCTGGTTTGCCATCACCTTCTCAATGCGCCGTTTCCATCTGGCCATGCTGTTCAGCACATTGCTGCTGACATGGCTCATGCCCTATGTACAAGACCTGCCTCTATTGCTGACCTTGCGTGTTTTTCAGGGCTTGCTCGGGGGCGCGATGATCCCCTTGCTGATGGTCGCTTGTCTGCGTTTCTTACCGTTACCCATACGGCTGCATGGCTTGGCCGTCTTTGCGCTGGTCGCCACCTTTTCGCCCAATATCGCCTTGTGGATCGCCTCTCAATGGGTTGACCAGCTGGAAGACTGGCGCTGGGTTTACTGGCATGTGATCCCCATCGGTCTACTGGCGGCCATGCTGGTCGGCTGGGGCATCCCGAAGATGCCACTGGCGCTGCCGCGTATGAAACAAGCCAATTGGTTCGGCATGCTCCTGGGCGTACCAGGTCTGATGCTACTGGTGGTCGGCGTGGATCAAGGCGTACGGCTGGACTGGTTCCATTCGCCACTGATCGTTGCTTCGTTCGTAGCCGGTGGCGCACTGTTTGTCTTGTATCTGATCGGGGAGTGGTTCCATCCGGCGCCCTTTGTCAGCCTGAGGATGTTGGCGCGCCGCAATATCTGGATCGGCTTCACCCTCTTCGGGTTTCTGTTGATGACGATGGCTACCGCCGTCACGCTGCCAGCCAATCTGCTGGCGAATTTTCAGGGGTTCCGCCTGGCACAGAGCGCACCCCTGGGTCTGATCGTCGGCTTTCCACAACTGCTGCTCGGCTCATGCGTGGCGCTGTTGCTATACCAGCGCTGGGCCGATGCCCGCTATGTATTCGTAGCGGGTTTGCTGTGCATGGCGGCGGCCAATTGGCTGGCATCCGGTATTACCAGCGAATGGATGGTGCAGCAGTTTTTATGGGTGCAAGTGCTGCACATGCTCGGGCAGCCCCTAACCATGGTTTCGCTGTTGTTCCTGATCACCAGTGTGATGCAGCCCATGGAGGCGCCGCTCGTGGCGGGCCAGGTCCATATCGTGCGCGTCTTCAGCGCCACGATAGGCGGCGCCATCATCGGGCAACTCACGGCCGTACGCAGTCGCTTCCACTCGGAAATGCTACTCGATAACGCCGGGCAACTGATGGCCCGCCTGCCGTCGGATGATCCGGGCTGGGTTGCACTAAGCAGCACAGTCGCGCAGCAAGCCAATGTCCTAGCGGCAGCGGACATCTATCGCGTCTTCGCCGTGGTAGCGCTGCTCATGATTCCCCTAGCCCTGATGATGCAGCGTATCCCAGCGCCCGCGATGACCAGCACACCGCCCGTCACGCCTTCTGTCACATCTGCCACAGCAGCGTCTGTGGCTGCCCCTTAACCGCTTTTTCGAGGAACGGTTTTTATGTCCAAGACGCTTCGCTTTCGTATCATTTCCGGTCTGGTTGCCTTCCTCGCCCTCGTGGCGGCCTTCCTGATCCTCAACCGCTCTGAATCCAGCGCCGTTACCCAGAGTACTGACGACGCCTATGTGCAGGCTGACTTCACGGTAATCGTGGCGCAGGTGGCCGGTGTCATCACTCGCGTAGACGTTAACGAGAACCAGGAAGTACTGGCCGGTGCGCCGCTGGTAGGTATTGATGAACGCGACCTGCGCATTGCCGTGAGCATGGCCGAGGCGCACATCAACAGCGCGCAAGCCACCATTGCAAGCCTGCAAGCCCAGATCGACCGCCAGCAAAGTACCATCGCCCAAGCACGTGCAGCACTTGCAGCCTCCAACGCCAGTCTCCAGCTCGCCGAAGTCAACCGCAACCGCTACGCCAATCTGGCGCGCGATGGTTCTGGCACCGTGCAGGCCCGCCAGCAAGCCGACGCGCAATGGAGCATTCAACAGGCTGCCCGTGAGCGCGATCTCGCCGGCCTCGAATCGGCCGAGCAACAGACGGCGATCCTCCAAGCTGAACTGGAAAAGGCGCGTGCTGCGCTGCTGGGAGCAGAAGCAGAGAAAGCCACTGCAGACTTAAACCTGTCCTATGCCAACGTCGTTTCCCCCATTAGTGGCGTCGTCGCCCAGCGCAAGGCCAGAGTCGGCGGCTATGCTCGTGTGGGAGAACCACTGTTGACGCTTGTGCCGCTGGAAGCAGTCTATGTGCAAGCCAACTACCGCGAAACACAACTGGCCCGTGTACAGGTTGGTCACCCGGTAAGCATCACGGTCGATGCCTTGCCCGGTGTGCAGCTTAAAGGACGCGTCGAAAGCCTCGGGCCGGCCAGCGGCGTCAGCTTCTCCCCCGTACCGCCACACAATGCCACCGGCAACTTCACCAAAATTGTGCAGCGCCTTCCGGTGCGTATTTACCTGGAACCGGGGCAGGAAGATGCCCACCGTTTGCGTGTCGGCATGTCGGTGCGCCCCAGCATCGATGTGGATGCCAAACCCCAACCAAAAACTTAACAGGAGTCATACCATGTCAAAGAACATTCTAATTATAGGCGCCACCAGTGATATTTCATCAGGCGTCATTGAGCACTTAAAAAATTCCGGGCATCGCCTGAAAGCCTTGGTGCGAAACCCCGCTAAAGCGAAAAACCTGGAGCGTTTGGGCGTTGAGCTGCGCGTTGGCGATCTGGAGAAACCCTGGACGCTTGGAGCGGCATTTGAGGGGGCGGATACCGCCTGGCTATTGACCCCGCCCGGGCCACGTGCGCCAGAGCAATCTTCGAATGCACTAGGGCAGCGAGAAATGCGGGCGTCAGTCACGTTGTTCGACTGTCTGCCATCGGTGCATCCCATACGGCTCCCGCCATTAACGGACGGCTGCATGGGTTATCCGATGCGGAGTTAATAGGGTCGGGAATACCTTACACCATCGTGAAGCCACACTTCTTCATGCAAAACCTGCTGATGGCCGCTCAAAGCATCGCCGAACAAGGGGCAATATATCTCCCGCTGGGAGACAGCCGGATGGGCCTCATTGATTCCCGTGACATAGCCGAATTTGCTGCCAAAGTTCTGACCACGCCTGGCCATGAAGGCAAGACTTATACGATAACCGGGCCAGTCTCCATAACGATGCACGAGGTAGCAGAAGTGATCGGCGGGACTATCAAAAAGGAAGTGAAATATGTACCCATTACTTTAGAAGACGCCTGGAAAGCAATGGTAAATGAGGGGATGGATGAGTGGACTGTGAACCTGCTCTGTGATTATTTCTCGGCCTACAGTACGAACTGGGGTGACCTAGTTACGGATGATTTTCAACGTGTATTAGGAAAGCCACCGCGAACCCTTGCCGACTTCGCCAATGATTTCTCTAATGCCTTCGTCAAGTCTTGAGTTTGGGGGCAGGAGTCGTCCGAATAAGAACATAGCAATCTTAAAGTGATTCTTGGAATGATGCGCGCGCCCACCAAATTTAGTGACGGCATTGCCCTTCGTCGAATGGAAATAAGAGGCGCCACGCTGACGCGAGCCAGCCAAGTGATTGCTGAACTTACCGGCAACTGAGCGACGCAGAAAGATGGCCAGATCGCGATGGGGAATGCACCGTTCGACTGAAGGCGTCATAAAATTAAGGAGAGGAAATGGAGTTACGACATCTCCGCTGTTTCATGGCGGTGGCAGAGGAGCTTCATTTTGCTCGCGCCGCGGAGCGTTTGCACATAGAGCAATCGCCGCTATCCAGAGCCATTAAGGAACTGGAAGAAGAACTGGGCGTGGTGCTGTTTGCCAGAACCACGCGCAGCACGCGGCTGACCCGCGCGGGAAAGCTGTTCCTGGAGCATGTGACCCGTGTTTTTGCAGCACTTGAGCAGGCGCGTGACAGCGTAAGGGCAGCAGCCAATGGTTTTCATGGTCAGTTACGCATTGCCTTGTCTGATGGCATTACACCGTCGCGATTGCCCGCTTTGTTGGCACAATGCCGCTTGGATGAGCCGGAGGTTGATATTCGTTTGTTTGAGGTGCCGCTGGCGCAACAGATCAAGGGACTGATTGATGATATGTACGACGTGGGCTTTGCGCAGTCTGACGAAGTAGGCGATAGCATCCTCGCCGAGCCGGTCTGGTCTGACCCGCTGATGGTCGCAGTGCCTGCACGGCATCCCATCCTGAGTCACAAGCGCATTCCACTGGACGAGGTGCTGCGCTATCCGCTGGTGATGTGCGATCCGGTGGTGTGCGAAGGTCATGCGCGCCAGATCGCCCGTGTGTTACGCGCTGCGGATACAGAGCCGTTGGTGGCTGAGCAGGTCACTTCATTGGACTTGATGATGGCGCTGGTGTCGGCGGGTTTTGCGCTGGGGCTGGCCGGCGCTTCGCAAATCATCGCCAGCCGTGAGCCTGGTGTTGTGGCACGGCCTCTTGCTGGGCGTTCGCCGGTTCTCACAACCTACTTACTGTGCCGGAATGGTGAGCCTTCACAAACGCTGTCACGCTTCATCGAGCGGGTGGGTGTTATCGATTCACCCGCCGACAGCAAACACGCCATATCTGGCAAACCTGATACCCCAGAGGAAATCGAGCCATGAACAAGATCATGCCGTTTCTGTTTGTTGTTGTGCTGGCGGGCTGTGGCCCATCCGAACCTGCCGCCACCGAAACGGTGGAGTCACTGGCGGACGACCCCGTGCGGCTGAAGGAATTACGCCAGCAGTGCAAGTTGGATCGCGCCAAGATGGGCGACGCACTATGCAACCGCGTGGCCGAGGCCACACGCAAGCGGTTCTATGGCGACGGCAAGGTGCCGTACACGCCATCGGAGAACCCACCGAAATTCTGATTGTTGGCAGTTAGCCTCACATTTTCTGTTTTTTCACTCAACACGCCGCAACGCGCCTTCGCTTGCGGCGTTTTTCCTGCTTTTCCCCCTGCGCGAACTCATGCTTTTTTCTCGACCTTTCTCCCGATAACGGTCTTTGACCGGCACTGACCCGGCACCGATCCTCGTGATTGCGGCACGTTGTTGTGTCGCCTTTCAGCGCAATGCTGCACAGGAGAATCGGAGGCCAGGCCATGCAGGGGACGAACGTGCTGTTCGGGCAGATTGCCGTCGTATTCGGCATCGTGATCGCCGGAGTGTGGAGCGCCACACAATGGACAGCCGCCGCCCTGGGTTATCAGCTACGCCTGGGTTTGCCCTGGTTTGATTTTTTCGGTACGCCGATCTATTACCCCTGGAAACTGTTCGAGTGGTGGTTCTTCTTCGATGCCTACGCATCGCACGTCTTTGATATCGGCGGTGCCATTGCCGGTGGCAGCGGTCTGGTGGCCGTGGTGGTTGCCATCGGTATGTCAATCTGGCGTTCTCGCCAATCCCGCCTGGTCACAACCTATGGTTCCGCCCGCTGGGCGGATGCGGCAGAGATCCGTAAAGCAGGGCTGACCAACCCGGCGGGTGTCTTTCTCGGCTTGCACGATGGCCAGTACCTGCGCCACGAAGGCCCCGAGCATGTCTTGACCTTTGCGCCGACACGATCCGGCAAAGGCGTCGGATTGGTGGTGCCCACGCTGTTGTCATGGCCAGCCTCCGCCGTCATCCACGATATCAAGGGTGAGAACTGGCAGATCACCGCTGGCTGGCGCTCACGCTTCTCGCATTGCCTGCTGTTCAATCCCACTGATCCTCAGTCCGCTGCCTACAACCCACTGCTGGAAGTCCGTCGCGGCACGCATGAAGTGCGCGACGTGCAGAACATCGCCGACATCCTGGTTGATCCCGAAGGGGCGCTGGAGAAGCGCAACCACTGGGAGAAAACCAGCCATGCACTGCTGGTCGGCGCGATCCTGCATGTGCTCTATGCGGGTGAAGACAAGACGCTGCGCGGCGTTGCCAACTTCATGTCCGATCCGGCGTGCCCGTTCGAGCTGACATTGCACAGGATGATGACCACGCGGCACATGGGCGATGCACCGCATCCCGTAGTGGCATCGGCTGCCCGTGAAGTGCTGAACAAGAGCGACAACGAGCGTTCGGGCGTGCTGTCCACGGCCATGTCGTTCCTTGGTCTGTACCGCGACCCCACGGTGGCCGAAGTCACTTCCCGTTGCGACTGGCGTATAGCCGATCTGATTTCTGCCGAGCATCCGGTGTCGCTGTACCTGGTGGTGCCGCCGTCGGACATCAGCCGTACCAAGCCGTTGATCCGGCTGATCCTCAATCAGATCGGTCGGCGGCTGACCGAATCGCTGGATGGCAGCGATGGCGTGGAGCGCCGCCACAAGCTGCTGCTGATGCTTGATGAGTTCCCGGCGCTGGGGCGGCTGGATTTCTTTGAATCGGCGCTGGCCTTCATGGCGGGCTATGGCCTGCGTGCCTTCCTGATTTCGCAGTCGCTCAACCAGATCGACAAGGCTTACGGCCAGAACCATTCCATTCTGGACAACTGCCATGTCCGGGTGACGTTCGCCACTAACGACGAGCGCACCGCCAAGCGCATCTCCGAAACCCTCGGCACGGCAACCGAGCTGCGCGCCCAGCGCAACTACGCGGGCCATCGCCTCGCGCCGTGGCTGGGCCACCTGATGGTGTCGCGCCAGGAAACGGCGCGGCCATTGCTCACGCCCGGCGAAGTGATGCAACTACCCACGGATGAATCGGTGGTGATGGTATCCGGCCAGGCACCGATCAAAGCGAAGAAGCTGCGTTACTACGCCGACGCCAATTTCAAGCGCCGTGTATTGCCGCCGCCAACACTGACAGACGGTGGTTATGCCGATGTGCCGGTATCCCGCCCCGATGATTGGAGCGCTCTGGCGATTCCCGCTGTGCCTGTCGCAACGCCGGGCGTATCCACCGACGGTATAAGCAGTGCCGATGACGGTGGCCCGCGCCAACAGCCGGAACTGTCCGAGTCGGTGACGTACAGCCCCGACCTGGAAACCCCGAGCAGCGACCTCTCGCTACTCGATGACGACGACATCCTGCTTCCTCTCCCTGACCAGCTAGACCCGCGCTTACAGCGCGTGGCGCGGCTGGCATCCCTTGATCCTGACGATGGAATCCAGCTATGAGCCAAGCCCGCCTGAATCTTTTCATCCACCCCGATCACGCCAAGCGCTTGAACGAACTGGCCGCCAAAAAAGGCGTATCCAAGTCGTCCATCGTCGCCGCCGCACTGGCGTCCTGGCTGTCGCCGGACGCAGGCGACCAGCGCGAGGCGGCTACGGCCAAGCGGCTGGATCGGTTGTCGCGCCAGTTCGAGCGTCTGGAGCGTGACCAGAACATCCAGATTGAGACGCTGGCCTTGTTTGTTCGCTACTACCTGACGGTGAGTACGCCGGTTCCAGAAGCCCATCAGGATGCGGCGCGTGCGCAGGGCAAGGCGCGGTTCGAGCAGTTTGTCGAGCAGCTTGGCCGTCACCTACTGCGTGGCCGTAGTCTGGTGCGTGATGTGGTGGAGGAACTGCACCCCGAGCCGGTGCAGATGGATGACGCGCAGGAGCGTGTCTCATGAGCGCCGCGCCGCAGTCTTCTTTATCCACCTCATTGGATCGCCGTATCCAGATGCTGCGCACCGCGATGGGGCCGCTGATCGCCGCCGCACTGGAAGACCCGGATGTGGTGGAAATCATGCTCAACCCCGACCGCACGCTGTGGGTGGATCGTCTGTCATCGGGCCGTGCGCCGCTGGGTGTGGAACTGTCCGAGGCCGATGGTGAACGCATCATCCGGCTGGTCGCCGCCCATGTCGGCGCGGAAGTCCATCGTGGTCAGCCGCTACTGAGTGCCGAACTGCCGGAAACGGGCGAACGCTTCGAGGGCATCCTGCCTCCGGCCGCCCCGGGGCCGGCTTTTGCGCTACGCAAGCGCGCCGTGGGCGTGATTCCGCTGGAGCGCTACGTCACCGACGGAATGATGACCGCCGCACAGGCGGACTTTCTGGTGCGGGCCGTGCATGAGCGGCAGAACATTCTGATCGCCGGTGGCACCAGTACCGGCAAGACCACGCTGGCCAATGCGCTGTTGGCCGAGATCGCCGCCACCGGCGACCGGGTGCTGGTGCTTGAAGACACCATTGAGCTGCAATGCGCCGCGCGCGACCATGTGCCGCTGCGAACCCGCGCAGGGGTCGTGACCATGCAGGAGCTGGTGCGCGCCACGATGCGCCTGCGACCTGATCGGGTGATCGTTGGCGAGGTGCGCGGCGGCGAGGCACTGGATCTCATCAAGGTATGGGGCACAGGGCACCCCGGCGGCATTGCCACCATCCATGCCAGTTCCGCGCTGGGCGCGTTGCTGCGCATGGAGCAACTGATTCTCGAAGTCGCGGTGAATCCGCCGCGTGCGCTGATCGCCGAGGCGGTGAATGTCGTCGTTTATATCGCCGGTCGTGGCCGCAAGCGCCGCATCGACACCATTGCCCATGTCGTCGGCTTCGACGGTATGGGTTATCGCCTGGCGGATGCATTGGAAGCACCGCTTCCCGAGTTGCCGCCTGTTTCAGACCTTCCTTCTTCACTCCCCAATAACGCTGGAGAACTGCCATGACGCCCGTTGATGATTTCCGCTTTTCTGTAAATCCGTTTTCCCGACTGCACCCTCTGGCCCGTCCTGCCGGACAGGGGCTGCTGCTCGCCGCTCTGATGCTGCTGTTCGTTGGCACGGCGCAGGCTGCTGGTTCCTCGATGCCCTGGGAAGGGCCGCTGCAATCCATTCTGGATTCGATCCAGGGGCCGGTGGCGCGCATCGTCGCGGTCATCATCATTATCGCTACGGGCCTGGCGCTGGCCTTCGGTGATACATCCGGGGGCTTTCGCAAGCTGATTCAGATCGTCTTTGGTCTGTCCATCGCCTTTGCCGCGTCCTCGTTCTTTCTGTCGTTCTTCAGCTTTTCTGGTGGAGCGGTTGTATGAGCGCCCCTGATGAGTTTGCGGTTGGCTTTGAAGTACCGCTGCATCGCTCGCTGACCGAACCGATCCTGCTGGGCGGCGCACCGCGCACCGTGGCGATTGCCAACGGCACCTTGGCCGCTGCCGTCGGGCTGGGCCTGCAACTGTGGATTCCGGGGCTGGTGCTGTGGATCGTCGGCCATTCGCTGGCGGTCTGGGGCGCACGGCTCGATCCGCAATTCATGGCCGTGTTCGCCCGGCACATCAAGCACAAACCGCTGCTGGACGTATGAGGGGAATGCCATGCTGAATCTTGCCGAATACCGCCAGCGTCCCGCGCTGCTGGCCGACTGGTTGCCCTGGGTCGGGCTGGTCGCACCGGGCATTGTTTTGAACAAGGATGGTTCATTCCAACGCACGGCCCGTTTTCGTGGGCCAGACCTGGACAGTGCGACACAGAGCGAACTGATTGCTACATCGGCGCGGCTGAACAACGCGCTGCGCCGCTTGGGTTCGGGCTGGGCCTTGTTCGTGGAGGCCGAGCGCCGCGCTGCCGCCGATTATCCACACGCGGACTTTCCCGAGCCGTTGTCCTGGCTGGTGGATGAGGAACGCCGCGCCACCTTTGCGGCATCCGGTAGCCACTTCGAGAGCGGCTACCACCTGACCTGGGTGTACCTGCCGCCGGAGGAATCCCGCGCCCGCGCGGCCAAGCTGCTGTACGAGAACACGCCTACCAGCGGCGTGGACTGGCGTGGCCGACTGGACGCCTTTGTAGCGGAGACGGATCGGGTATTCGATCTGCTCGACGGGGTGATGCCGGAGGTTGACTGGCTAGACGACAGCCAGACGCTGACCTATCTGCATTCGACCATTTCGACGCAACGCTATCAGATCGAAGTACCGGAAGTGCCATTTTACCTCGACACGCTGCTGGCCGATTCGGCGCTGGTCGGTGGACTGGCACCCATGTTGGGCGACCAGCACTTGCGGGTGGTGTCGGTGCGGGGTTTTCCCACGTCCACATGGCCGGGGCTGCTGGACGATCTGAACCGCCTTGGTTTTGCCTATCGCTGGTCAACCCGTTTTCTGTGCATGGACAAGGCCGAAGCCGAAAAGGAACTGGGGCGCTTGCGTCGGCAGTGGTTTGCCAAACGCAAGAACGTCGTGGCCTTGCTGCGTGAAACCATCTTCCAGCAGGAAAGCCCGCTGGTCGATACCGATGCCGACAACAAGGCCGCCGATGCGGACGCTGCCTTGCAGGAGCTGGGCAGCGATCAAGTGGCGTTTGGGTATGTCACGGCAACGGTAACGGTGCTCGATGACGATGCGGCCCGCGCCGATGAAAAGCTGCGCTTGATCGAGCGCGTCATCCAGGGCCGGGGTTTTGTCACGATTCCCGAGACATTGAATGCCGTCGATGCCTGGTTGTCGTCGATTCCGGGCAATGCCTACGCCAATGTGCGCCAACCCATTATCTCGACATTGAACCTGGCCCACCTGATGCCGGTATCGGCGGTGTGGGCTGGCCCCGAGCGCAATGACCATCTGGATGGCCCACCCCTGATCGTGACCCGCACTGATGGCGCGACGCCGTTCCGGCTGGTCACGCACATCGGCGACGTGGGCCATACCCTGGTGGCAGGCCCGACCGGTATGGGTAAGTCGGTACTGCTGGCAACGCTGGCCATGCAGTTTCGTCGTTATCCCGGCTCGCGCATCTTTGCCTTTGACATGGGCCGCTCCATGCGCGCCACCATCCTCGGGCTGGGCGGCGAGCATTACGACCTGGGCAATGACGGTGAGATTGCCTTCCAGCCGCTGGCCCGAATCGACCAGGAGGGCTATCGCACCTGGGCCGCTGAATGGGTCGAAGGACGATTGCTGCACGAGGGCATGGTTGTTGGCCCGGACGAGAAGGCGATCATCTGGTCGGCGCTGGGTAGTCTTGCCGGTGCGCCGGTGGAACAGCGCACGCTCACTGGCCTGTCGGTGCTGCTGCAATCGAACGCGCTACGTCAGGGGCTGTCGCCCTATGTGCTGGGCGGTGCCCACGGCAAGCTGCTTGATGCGGACGCGGATCGTTTGGGTTCCGGTTCGGTGCAGTGTTTTGAGATGGAAGAACTGATGCACAGCAAGGCGGCAGTGCTGGCCGTGTTGGGTTATCTGTTTGCACGCTTTGATGAACGCTTCGATGGTGCGCCCACGCTATTGATCCTGGATGAGGCTTGGTTGTTCCTTGATGACCCGGTGTTCGCCGCGCGCATCCGCCAGTGGCTCAAGACGCTGCGCAAGAAAAACGTCTCGGTGATCTTTGCCACCCAGAGTCTGGCCGACATCCAGAACTCCAGTATTGCCCCGGCCATCGTCGAGAGCTGCGCCAGTCGTATTTTCCTGCCCAATCCGCAGGCGACCGAGCCGCAGATTCGCGGCATCTACGAAGGGTTCGGCCTCAACAGTCGCCAGATACGCATCGTCGCCGAGGCGGTGCCCAAGCGCGATTACTACTACCAGTCGCGGCTGGGTAATCGGCTGTTCGACCTGGATTTGGGGCCAGCCACGCTGGCCTTTGCCGGCGCTTCCTCACCGCAAGATCAACGTGATATCGACCATGTATTGACAAATACGGGCGTACCCAGCTTCGCGGGCGCTTGGCTGCGCCATCGCGGTCTGGATTGGGCGGCTGATTTGTTGCCATCCGCGCCATCTATCGCCTCCGCTCTTTCCCAACCAATGGAGAACCTGCCATGAAGAACAGTCCCCGTTTGCTTTCCGTTTCACTTGCCGCCGTGCTGTCAGTGTCGCTGTTGGCTGGTAAGCCTGCAACGGCCTTCACCGTGTTTGATCCATCCAATTTTGTGCAGAACACGTTGACCGCCGTGCGCACGCTGGAACAAATCAATAACCAGATCAATCAACTTCAGAACGAGGCGCAGATGTTGATGAATCAGGCGCGCAATCTGACCAATCTGGACTTCAACATCGTCAACCGCCTGCGTTCGACGTTGGCAACCACTGAACGGCTGATTGCCGAGGCGCAAGGGCTGGCCTATGACGTGACAACGATGGATCGAGAGTTTGCACGGCTCTATCCCGATCAGTATGCCGCCACAGTCAGCGGCGACCAGATGGCTCTTGATGCCCGCGAACGCTGGAAGAACACCCTCGACGGTCTGCATACCGCGATGCGTATGCAGGCGCAGGTGTCGCAGAACCTGGCGCAGGACGAAAGTGCTTTGACCGATCTGGTCAGCCAGAGCCAGTCCGCAACCGGTGCGCTGCAAGCCATGCAGGCGACCAACCAACTGCTGGCCTTGCAGGCCAAGCAGTCCATCCAGGCTCAGCAACTCCAGATCACACAGGATCGTGCGGCGTCGTTGGAACTGGCGCGGCAGGCGGCCGCGACCGAGCGTGCCCGCGAAGTGCGGCGGCGCTTCTACGGGGATGGTACGCCGTACACGCCGCACGCCGTGCGGTTTTACGGCAACTGATGGAGATCGGCCATGAATGACGTGACGGTCATTGACCGCTTCCTTGATACGTTCTCGCACTACATCGATTCGGGCTTCGGGTTGCTACAAGGCGAAGTCGCGTTTCTCACGGCCACGCTGATCGTCATCGACATGACCATCGCCGGACTGTACTGGGCCATGAGCCATGCGACCGGCCAGGGCGACGACATCATCGCCAAGCTGCTGCGCAAGGTGCTCTATGTCGGTGCCTTCGCCTACATCATCGGCAACTTCAACTGGCTTGCGGGCATTGTGTTCCGGTCATTTGCCGGTCTGGGTCTGACGGCTACCGGCTCGACCCTGAGCATGGAGAATTTTCTGCAACCGGGAAGGCTGGCCAAGACGGGCATTGACGCTGGCGCGCCGATCTTGGAGCAGATTGGTGATCTGACGGGCTTTCCCGAGGTATTCACCAACCTTGACCCCATCGTGGTGCTGTTCCTGGCTTGGCTGGTGGTAATTCTGTGCTTCTTCGTATTGGCGGTGCAGCTTTTTATCACGCTGATCGAATTCAAGCTGACCACGCTCGCCGGTTTCGTATTGGTGCCGTTTGCGCTGTGGAACAAGACCTCATTCCTCGCTGAAAAGGTGCTGGGCAATGTGGTGTCGTCCGGCGTCAAGGTGTTGGTGCTGGCCGTGATCGTCGGTATTGGCTCTGGCCTGTTCGCTGAGTTTCAGACGGTGCCGGATGAGCCATCCATCGACCATGCGCTGGTGGTCATGCTGGCTTCGCTTGCCTTATTAGCGTTGGGGATCTTCGGGCCGGGCATTGCCACCGGGTTGATTTCTGGCGGGCCGCAGCTTGGAGCCGGAGCAATGGCCGGTGCGGCTGTCGGTGCCGCCGGTACAGCGGTTGCCATTGGCGCTGCTGCCACCGGTGTTGGCGGCGCCGTGATGGCGGGAGCGAGGATGGCACCCGGCGCGGCCAAGATGGCGGCCAGCGGTGCGCGCTCGATGGCATCCACCGCCAGCAATGCCCGGTCGGCATTCCAGGCAGGTTCCGCAGGTGCAGGCGGTGGCTTCAAGGGCGCAGCCGCTGGTATGGGCAATGCCGCCAGGGCCGGTGCCCATGCGGCCAGCCAGAAGGTTGCCGCCGGTGCGCACTCGCTCAAGGAGCGAGCTGCTGCGGCCATTGCCCCTGATGCCTCGACACCCGGCACCAGTGCCGGTGCGGCATCGGACAGCGGTCCTGCTGCACAGGGTAGCGAAGCCGCACCCGTCAAGCAGGAACAACCCGCTTGGGCCAAGCGCCTGCATCGCCGTCAGCAGATCACCCAGGCCGCTACGACAGCCGCACACACGCTGCGCGGTGGTGACGGCGGCGGTTCCGGTTCTGGCCCGAGTCTGCGCGATTCCGATTCATGATTTTCGATATCTGACCTTCAAGGAGAATCCCTATGCGATTCAAACGACCGCAGGTGCGTTATGCGGATACACCGCAGCCTGCCACCCCGTACCAATCTGCCGCACAGGCATGGGACGAACGTATCGGCTCAGCCCGTGTGCAGGCGAGGAACTGGCGGCTGATGGCGTTCGGTTGCCTGGTGCTGGCCTTGTTGATGGCGGGCGGCTTGGTTTGGCGTTCGGCCCAATCCATTGTCACGCCCTATGTCATCGAGGTGGATCAGGCTGGCCAAGTGCGCGCCGTGGGCGAAGCGGCCACGCCCTACAAGCCCAATGACGCCCAAACCGCGCACCATCTCGCGCGCTTTATTGGGCTGGTGCGCTCGCTGTCCATTGACCCCATCGTGGTGCGGCAAAACTGGCTCGATGCCTATGACTACACCACCGACAAGGGCGCGGCGGTACTCAACGATTACGCCCGTACCAACGATCCATTCACCCGCATCGGCAAGGAGTCGGTGACAGTGCAGATCACCAGCGTGGTGCGTGCCAGCGACACGTCATTCAACGTGCGCTGGACGGAGCGCCGCTACGCCAATGGCGCTGCCGCTGGACTGGAGCGCTGGACTGCCGTGGTGTCCATCGTTCTGCAAACCCCGCGCAGCGAAGAACGCCTGCGTCGCAATCCCTTGGGCATCTATGTCAATGGCTTGGCGTGGAGCCGTGAATTGGATTCATCTGAAGGAGTAAAACCATGAATGTGGATTTCCGACAATACGGCTTGACGCTGATTCTGTTTGCTTTATCAGGCTGCGCCACACAGGGCAAGCCGCCGCCAGCCATCTCGCTGGATGAACCCGTGCAGGCACAGGCGCTGCCAGAGTCGCCCACACCCATTGAAGTGGTGGCGGTTCCCGAACCCTTGCCTTTGCCCGCGCAGTTGAAACCACTGCCGGGACTGGAGGATGTGAAACCCGTGCCAGAACCGGCTGATGAAAGGGTACGGGTGTCTCGGGCCAATCAGGAGGCCCGCATCGCTCCAACCCGCGAGGGTTACATCAATGCGATTCAGGTCTGGCCATATACCGATGGCGCGCTGTATCAGGTGTATGCCAGCCCTGGCCGGGTGACGCTGGTGTCCTTGCAATCCGGCGAGGAGCTGGTGACGGTGGCCGCTGGCGATACCGTGCGCTGGATCGTCGGCGACACGTCCAGCGGCAGCGGCGCTGATCTACGCGTCAATGTGCTGGTCAAGCCCATCCGCTCGGGGCTGAAGACCAACCTGGTCATCACCACCAGTCGTAGGACGTACCTGCTGGAGCTGACTTCAACCGAAAAAGCATGGATGGCGTCGGTGTCCTGGGACTACCCGAAAGACCGAATGCTGGCCTTGCAGCGCCAGGCGCATGCGGCCAGCGCTGCCGCGCCGGTCGATACCGGCTTGTCGCTGGAAGATATTCGCTTCCGCTACGCGATCAGCGGCAGCAATCCGCCATGGAAGCCGGTGCGGGCGTTTGACGATGGCGAGAAGGTTTATATCCAGTTTCCCGGTGGGATTGCTCAAGGTGAATTGCCGCCGCTATTTGTAATCGGTGCGCAGGGCGACGGCCAACTGGTGAACTATCGCTTTCGCTCGCCGTACTACATCGTGGATCGCCTGTTTGGCGCGGCTGAATTGCGCCTCGGAGCCGACAAGGGCGACGTGGTGCGCATCGAGCGCACCGATGGCGTAGCGCGGAGGAACTGACATGAGCCAGGATAATCCCGCTGATGCTCCAGTGCCCGACGTGCCGCCCAAGGCGGCCCCGGATACCGTGGCGCTGCGCGCTCAGCCGCGTTCGGTGACGCGTCTGAACCGGCGTATGCTCGCCGCGCTTTGCGGCGGCTTGGCGGTCGCCGTATTGGGCGCACTGATGTGGTCGCTGCAACCGCAGCGGCGTGGGGCCAACGAATCCACCGAGCTATACAACGTGGATCGGGTGTCGCACTCCGAAGGGCTCAATCAGCTTCCGGCTGATTATTCCAAGCTGCCGCCGACCGTGCCTCCCAATGTGCCTGAACTGGGGCCGCCGCTGCCGGGCGACCTGGGGCCAGCCATCGTAAGGTCACAGCAGCCAGCCGTGGCCGCTTATGCTGCCCCCGGCCATGACCCGGCCGAGGCGCAGCGTCTGGCCCGGCTGAAGGAAGCTGAAGAAGCGGCAGCTTCGTCAGTATTCTTCCGCACGGGCACGCAAACCGCCGCGCCGGTAGCGCAGTCACAGGTCGAATCCGCACCGGGCTTTGCCGCCAATGCGGCCTTCGATCCCTTGGCCGCAGGGCCGGCCTCGACGGCAGCCCAGCCAGCCGATCCGACCGCCGCACAGAATCGGCAGGAGCAGAAAGAGGCTTTCCTGGCGGGCGGAACTACGCAAACCCGTAATTCCGGCAATTTACAAATGCCCGTCTCGCCGTACCAGGTCATGGCCGGGACGGTAATTGCCGGGGCGTTGGTGACAGGCATCAAGTCTGATCTACCGGGCGATGTGATCGCCACGGTGACAGAGCCGGTCTACGACACGGCCACCGGCAAACTCCTGTTGATCCCGCAGGGTTCGCGCATTTTGGGCAAGTACAACAGTCAGGTGAGCTATGGCCAAAGCCGGGTGCAGGTAATGTGGAATCGAATCATCCTGCCCGATACGTCCTCGCTGACGCTCGATAACCTGGTAGGCACTGATGCCGCTGGTTACGCCGGTCTGGAGGATGGCGTCGATTGGCACTGGGATCGTATTTTTGCCGGGGCCGTACTGACCACCTTGTTGGGTGTCGGCGCAGAATTGGCCGCCCCGGAAAATCGGCAGGACGGTGATCGCATCATCATCGCCGGGCGGGACAGCGCCCAGGACAGTATCAATCAGGTCGGCCAAGAAATGACCCGACGCAACCTCAACATCCAGCCCACACTGACAAGTCGCCCCGGCTTGCCGGTACGGATCATCGTTAATAAAGATTTAGTGCTGCGACCGTATCAGCCCTTATTTTTCAATCGAGGCACATCACGATGAACACACCGACCAAAAAACTGCGGCTTGGCCCGCTACCCAAAACCGAAACCATCAAGCTGACCTTCGCATGTCCAGCCACTTTGAAAGCCGACCTGGAACATTACGCCGCGTTGCACGCGCAGACCTACGGCGAAGCGGTCGATGCCGTGACGCTGATTCCGCATATGCTGGAGGCGTTCATGGCTGGTGATCGAGGATTCAGGAGAGGGAACGCGGGTAAGACCATGCCACAAAAATCAAACTGATGATGCACAGCAACCACGCTGACCATCCCCCGAATGCGCAGCCTAACGCTGCGCATTCTTCGTTCTGGATAGGATACGAAGGAATGGACTATTATGGCGAAACAAGGTATGCAGCTGGCGATCCCATCTTGAATGCACCGCTTGAAGCGGGCATCGTCTCCACGATGGAGGATCGTGGAGACGATGGAAAATTCTTTGAATCAAGACCGCCCACGCCGGCGTGACTACAGCAAACAATTCAAGGCACAAGTACTGGCGCGCTGCGCCCAGCCTGGTGCCAGCGTAGGCGGCGTGGCACTGGCGCACGGCCTGCACTCGAACATGGTGCACCGCTGGGTCCGTGAACAGCGAGAGCGGCAAGTAGCGACTGCGCCCACGTTTGTGTCGTTGCCGATGGCCACTGCCCCATGCAGTCCAGCGCTTAACGCGCTGCCGGTCCAGTTGGCTGCGCCTGCTGAGGAGCCACCCCTGCGGGAGGTTCATCTGCACATCCAGCGCGGCGAATTGCTGGTGCGCCTGCAATGCCCGCTCTCGCAATGCGGGGCACTCCTTCGCGAGCTCTTGCGATGATCCGCATCGACGCAGCCTGGCTGGCCACCGCCCCGCTGGACATGCGCGCCGGCACCGACACGGCCCTGGCCCGGGTGGTGGCGGTGTTCGGTGCTGCCCATCCCCACCATGCCTATCTCTTCGCCAACAAGCGCGCCAACCGCATGAAGGTGCTGGTACATGACGGCATCGGCATCTGGTTGGCGGCTCGCCGCCTGCACCAGGGAAAATTCGTCTGGCCTGCACCGGTCGATGCCCATTGGCAGCTCGAGCGCTCCCAGCTCGACGCGCTGGTGCTGGGCCTGCCGTGGCAGCGCATGGGAGACTCCGGCATCATCACCATGGTCTGAAACCGGCGCGCAATCCGTGGATTTGCGCATGACAGCGCAGGGCCTTCGTTGGCACACTTGCTGCCATGGTGGTGCAGCAACAATCCCTGAACGATCTCAGCGCAGAGCAACTGCGTGAGATGGTCGCCAGCCTCATGGGCCACGTGACCGACAAGGATGCGCAAATCGCCCGCCACCAAACCGAACTCAAGCACAGCCAAGCGCTCAACGCCAAGCTCACCCACGAGAACGCGCTGCTCAAGCGCATGAAGTTCGCCGCCCAGTCCGAGCGCTTCAATGCCGAGCAGCGCAGCCTGCTCGAAGACGAGATCGAGGCCGACCTGGCGGCGGTCGCTGTCGAGATCGAGCAACTCCAGCCGCCAGCGGCCTCCCCCGAAGCCAAACAACAACCCAAACGCCAGCCACTGCCCGCCCATCTGCCACGCCGCGAGATCAGGCATGAGCCTGAGTCGACCACCTGCGCCTGTGGCTGTGCGATGAAGCGCATCGGTGAAGACGTGGCCGAAAAGCTGGACTATGTGCCCGGCGTGTTCACGGTGGAGCGCCACATCCGCGGCAAGTGGGCCTGCGCGCAGTGCGAGACCATCACCCAGGCGCCGGTTGAAGCGCATGTGATCGACAAGGGCATCCCGACCACGGGCTTGCTGGCCCAGGTACTGGTAGCCAAGTACGCCGACCATCTGCCGCTATACCGCCAGGAAACCATCTTTGCACGCGCCGGTCTGGCCATCCCCCGCTCGACCCTGGCGCAGTGGGTAGGCACCTGCGGGGTACGGCTGCAGCCGCTGGTCGATGCGCTCAAGGCCGAGCTACTCAGCCACCGCGTGCTGCACGCTGACGAGACGCCGGTGCAGATGCTCAAACCCGGCAAGGGAACGACACACCGGGCCTACCTCTGGGCCTACGCGCCAGGCGCCTTCGAAGACATGAAGGCCGTGGTCTACGACTTCTGCGAGTCCAGAGCCGGCGAGCACGCCCGCAACTTCCTGGGCGACTGGAAAGGGGCGCTGACCTGCGACGACTTCGCCGGCTACAAGGCCTTGATCGCCAGTGGCGTGACCGAGGTGGGCTGCCTGGCGCACGCCCGGCGCAAATTCTTTGACCTGCATGCGGCCCATAAAAGCTAGATCGCCGGGTTCGCGCTGGAGCAGTTCGCCAAGGTCTACGACATCGAGCGTGAGGTCAAGGAACTGAACGCCGATCAACGCCAGGCCATCCGACAGCAGCACACCAAGCCCATCCTGGATGCACTTCACCAGTGGATGACATTACAGCGGCAGAAACTCCCCGACAGCTCGGCGACGGCCAGGGCCCTGGATTACAGCCTTCGGCGCTGGATTGCACTGACGCGCTTCATCGATGACGGGCAGCTGCCCGTGGATAACAATTGGATCGAAAACCAGATCCGGCCGATTGCCATTGGCAGAGCCAATTGGTTATTCGCCGGCAGCCTGCGCGCGGGCCAGAGGGCGGCGGCGGTGATGAGTCTGGTGCAGTCGGCCCGCATGAACGGGCACGATCCCTATGCCTACATCAAGGACGTGCTTACCCGGCTGCCCACGCACAGAGCCCGCCGGGTGGAAGAATTGCTGCCGCATCGTTGGCAAGCTCCGAACGTCTGATAAATAGCCGGAAGCCAAGCGACGGTCAACGTGGGATTGCCGCGCCCTTACGAAACAAGCCCGCTTCCTATCGGCAATTGTCCCTGCTACAGCGCGACCGGGCTTTCTTTATCAAGGCTCTTATGTGACTCCCAGCCCACAATGCCGCACTTCCATCAAGCGGTTGAAAAAGAGCTAACCCATTGCCCCATATAAGGTTTCAAGTTCGTGTGATTTTCACGAAATGCTTGACATTGCCCATTTTTTATGCTGGGTGGGTGCTTGCTTGGTTTGCCGGTTATCTATGGTTGTGATTTGGCGCTACAGACGGCGGGAGGGGGGCGCAGAGGCCAAAGGGCCTTGGTGAGCAGCACGCCCTCAATCTCCACTTGAGAAATGCCTGCCTTTGGTGGCATCCGAACTGCGCTGATTCGAATGATAGTCGCTGCTACTTGCGATAGTTGACTGAAGCGGCAAAGCCTGCGCTAGGGTTCTAGGTGCCAACGTTGCCAGGCTCGGCAGCGAACCCTGAAGACGTAGAGGCATGGCAGCGTGTGTTTGAAGCTATACGCAGCAACGTGAGTGCCCCAAACAACGAATATCAAATAGTCGCCTAGGGTGCCCGCAATGGAAAATGCAGAGAAGCGGTAGGTCATCAATTAGTCACAGTGGGAATGAAAACGGCGCAGAAATTGCGCCGTTTGCTGTTGCGGCTTACTTGTTTTGGCGGTTATCGATGAGCTGATCAACCACGCTGGGATCAGCTAAGGTGGAGGTGTCGCCCAGGCTATCCAGTTCATCCGCGGCGATTTTGCGTAAAATACGGCGCATGATTTTGCCAGAGCGGGTTTTCGGCAGGCCCGGTGCAAAGTGAATCAGGTCGGGCTTGGCGATGGGCCCAATTTCCTGTGTCACTAGGTCGCGGAGAGCCTTGACCAGTTCTTCGCTGCCTTCCTTGCCGGCCATTAACGATACGTAGGCATAGATCCCTTGCCCTTTTACGTCATGCTGGTAGCCCACCACGGCCGCTTCAGAGATGCTGGGGTGTAGTACTAGAGCGGATTCGATTTCAGCTGTGCCTAGGCGGTGGCCAGACACGTTGAGCACGTCATCCACCCGGCCAGTAATCCAGTAGTAGCCATCTTCATCGCGGCGGGCGCCGTCGCCAGTGAAGTAGCAGCCCTTGTAGGCACTGAAGTAGGTATCGATTAGGCGTTGGTGATCGCCATAGACGGTGCGAATTTGGCTAGGCCAACTGGCCTTGAGCACTAGGTTGCCGGAGGCGGCACCGTCCAGTTCGTTACCGTCAGGGTCCATTAGGCCGGGTTGCACCCCGAACATGGGCAGAGTGGCAGACCCGGCTTTCAGGTCCACTGCGCCGGGTAGCGGCGCAATCATGATGGCGCCGGTTTCAGTTTGCCACCAGGTATCTACAATCGGGCAGCGGCTGTCACCGACTACCCTGTAATACCACTCCCAGGCTTCCGGGTTGATGGGTTCGCCCACGGTGCCCAGCAGCTTCAGGCTGGCGCGGGAGGTTTGTTCCACAGGGGCATCGCCCAGCCCCATGAGGGCGCGAATAGCGGTAGGCGCGGTGTAGAAAATGTTTACCTTGTGCTTGTCGACTACCTGCCAGCAGCGTGAGGCGTCCGGGTAGGTGGGCACGCCTTCGAACATCAGCGTGGTGGCGCCGTTAGCCAGCGGGCCGTAAACAATGTAGCTGTGTCCAGTGATCCAGCCCACATCGGCGGTGCACCAGTAGATGTCTCCGTCCTGATAATCGAACACGTATTTATGGGTTAGAGCAGTGTTGAGCAAATAGCCGGCGGTGGTGTGGACAACCCCTTTGGGTTTGCCGGTGGAGCCAGAGGTGTAGAGGGTGAATAATGGGTCTTCAGCCTCGACCCACTCCGGTTCGCAATCGCTGGACGCATCCGCCATGGCCTCGTGGTACCAGACATCTCGCGGTGCTTGCCAATCCACATCTCCGCCGGTGCGCTTTACGGTCAGGCAGGTGTGAACACAGTCGATACCGTCTAGGGCCTTGTCTGCATTTGCTTTCAGCGGGATGGTTTTGCCACCGCGTACCCCTTCGTCGGCGGTAATCAGAGCGCAAGCCTCAGCATTGAGAATGCGGTCTTTCAGAGCTTCCGGCGAGAAACCGCCAAAGACAACAGAGTGGATGGCGCCAATGCGAGCGCAGGCCAGCATGGCGTAGGCCGCTTCCGGAATCATCGGCATATAGATGACAACGCGATCGCCTTTCTTAACACCTCGATTCTTGAGCACATTGCCGAACTTGCTCACTTCCTCGAACAGCTGTTGATAGCTTATGTGTTTGTCCTGATCTGGCTCGTCGCCCTCCCAGATAATGGCGGTCTGGTTGGCCCGTTCTGGCAGGTGGCGGTCGACACAATTGTAACAGGCGTTGAGGGTGGCGCCTTTGAACCAAGCGGCCCGGCCTTCGTTAAAGTCCCATTCGCTTACCGTGTCCCACGGAGTTTTCCAGTCCAGAAGCTGTTCTGCGCGCTCGGCCCAGAAGGTGCCCGGATCATTAATGGATTGGCTGTACCAGCGATCGTAAGTCTCGCGATCCATCAGTGTTTGCTTTTTATAGTCGGCGGGAACAGGGTGAATATGTACTTGGGACATTGGGGCCTCCTTGGGATACTGCCAGCCAGTTTTCATCATTATTATCGTTGCGCTAGCTCGGGTGTATTCCACCATGGTCTTATAAAGGTGCTAGCGGGGGGTAGACATGGTATGCCAAGAGTAAACAAAGCGTTACTTGAAGGCCAATGCTCAAGTGCAGAAGAAGGTCGGCAGTTAAAAAGATAAAAAACGAGCGGGTAAAAGTGGAGTTGGGCATCGACGCCCTTTCTCTTAGGCTTGCACGTCCTTAAGCGAAGGCAGGAAGTGGCAAAAAAAAACGCCGGTTGGGCCGGCGTTTCAATAATTCTTCATGCGAACCCCGGGATCAGGCAACCTGAACCGGAATGGCATTGCTGGTGCCCTTCACTTCATTGCCCTCAGCCATGTAAATCAGGCTGGGTTTGAAGTTGATTAGCTCCGCGCTAGTGTAGTTGGCGTAGGCACAAATAATTACGCGATCGCCAGGCTGGGCCTTATGGGCTGCAGCACCGTTGACAGAGATGATTTTGGACCCGGCTTCGCCGCGGATTGCGTAGGTTTCGAAACGCTCACCGTTATCGATGTTATAGATCTGGATCTGTTCGTATTCCAGGATACCCGCCATGTCCATCAGATCACCATCAATGGCGCAGGAGCCTTCGTATTCAAGTTCCGCGTGGGTGACACGAGCCTGATGGAGTTTTGCTTTCAGCATGGTGCACTGCATGTTGGTTACCTCTCAAGCGACCCGAAACCTGCTGTATACGCCATATTATATGGCATGCAGGCACTTCAAGGGGCCGGAAGTATGCATGAATCACCGGTCACGCACAACGGCCAACGATATATTGTCGATCAATCGTGTTGACCCCAGTTTAGCAGCTACCGCGACGATTAGGTCAGTGTCGTCTGGCCCAGCCGGAGCAAGGGTTCTGGCGTTGGCGATGGTGATATAGTCAACGCTGAATCCAGTGCTATTCAGTGATTGGCTTGTCCGGCTTTCCAGCGCGCGATAATTTCGTTCTCCGCCGATAATCTCCGTTTTTACCTGTTGCAGGAGAGCATAGAGCTGGGGCGCGAGTGTGCGCTCACTTTCGCTCAGAAAGCCGTTGCGGGAGCTGCGTGCCAGTCCGTCGGTTTCGCGACTGGTGGCAGCACCGACAATCTTCACTGGGAACAGCAGTTCTTCACACATGCGGCGCAGAATAGCTAGTTGCTGGAAGTCCTTTTCACCGAAGATGGCCACGTCTGGTTGCACGATGTTGAGGAGCTTGGAAACTACCGTTGTGACACCTCTGAAGTGCCCTTCGCGACTGGCGCCGCACAGATGGTCGCCCAGCTGATCTACGTCCACCCAGGTCTGGTTTTGACCTAGCGGATACATCTCCTCCACTGACGGAGCGAACAGTAGATCTGCACCGGCCTCGACTAGAGCCGCGGCGTCCGCATCCAGGGTGCGCGGGTAGCGGTCGAAATCTTCGTTAGGCCCGAACTGGGTGGGATTGACAAAAATCGATACCACGACCACATCACAGCGGGTTCGGGCTTCTCGAACCAGGCTGATATGGCCATCGTGCAGGTTGCCCATAGTGGGGACAAAGCCTACGGACTGGCCTTTGCGGTGCCAGCCGCGCACATGTTCGCGCACCTGGGCGACGGAATGAGCGGTTTGCATTAGGAACCTCAGGGTATAAGAAGCTACACAACGTGGAAGATACTATGCCAACCGGCCAGGGCCCAGCCCATCCTCAGCTGGGTTTACCCTGATCATCGACGCGCTTTCGTATGTCGTGCCTTGATTCGCGCTATAGCTTGTCGCTATTTTAAAAACAATGTTCGTCGGCCGGGAAACTGCCGTCTTTCACCGCGTCGTCATAGGCCTTGAACGCTGCGCGCATATCGCCAGTCTCGGCCATAAAGTTACGGACGAAACGGGCAGGTTTGCCGGGGCTGATGCCGAGCATGTCATGCATCACCAGCACCTGGCCATCGCATTCCGGGGCGGCCCCGATACCGATGACCGGTGCCGCAACTTCACGGGTGATCTCTGCGCTGAGCGCTCGCGGTACGCATTCCAGAACAAACAGGGCTGTGCCTGCTTGATCGAGAATCTTGGCGGCGTTGAGCAGCTCTGCGGCACCGTCGTCATCCTTACCTTGAACCCGATAGCCGCCCAATGAGTTCACCGCTTGCGGGGTCAGGCCCATATGCGCGCAGACCGGAACGCCGTTACGGTTGAGAACCTCGATGGCTTCAGCCAGCCAGGCGCTGCCTTCTAGTTTTACCATGTTGGCGCCGGCTTGCATCAGCGCGGTGGCAGCGTTCAGCGTGCGCTCCAGGGTGGCAGCCCCCATAAAAGGGATGTCGGCAATGATCAAACTGCCTTGATTGCCCCGGGCCACGCATTGGGTGTGATAGACCATTTGCTCCAGTGTCACCGGTACAGTGCTGGTCTGGCCCTGGATAACATTGCCTAGGGAGTCGCCGACCAGAATCGCTTCTACGCCAGCCTCGGAAATGAGTCGGGAAAAACAGGCGTCGTAAGCGGTGAGTACGGAAAATTTGCCACCGTCCTGTTTGCGCTTTTGCAGGGTTCGAATGGTAATGGACATGGGATACCTCCCAGGGAAATTCAGGGACGAGCTACAGGCTTCAAGCTACAACACGGTCAAGTCTGTCAGGCTTCGGAGCAATATGCCCACGCGCAAACGTCCTTTGGGCTTCCCGGCTATAGTACGCACAGGGCCATGTCGCGTTGTAGCTTGAAGCCTGTAGCTCGAAGCTAGTTTTTCAGCCTACCAGTGGCCGGGGGTTAAAATAGTGGCGACCGGAGCGGATGTCCAGTAACTCGCTGATCAGCTGCTGATAGTCTCGATCATGGTTGACCAGGTCTATCTCCGCTGCGTTGACGATGAGCAGCGGGGCGCGGTCGTAAAAATGGAAGAATTCGGTATAAGCGTTACTGAGTTTATCCAGATAATCGCTGGCAATACCCTGCTCGAAATTGTTGCCCCGGTGGCCGATACGTTGGCGCAGCACCTGAGAGGGGGCTTGCAAGTAAATCACTAGATCCGGGCGGGGAGCGTCCACCGTTAGATGGTCATCTACATTGCTATACAGCTGAAATTCATCTTCATCGAGAGTGACCTGAGCAAACAGCCGGTTTTTGTCGATCAGAAAGTCCGCAATCCGAGGGCCGGCAAATAGATCCTGTTGCTGGACCTGACGCAGCTGGTCCGCCCGCTGAAACAAGAAGAAAAGTTCGGTCTGCAGCGCGTAGCGGGTCGGGTCCTGATAGAAGCGGGTCAGAAAGGGGTTGTCGTCGGCTTGCTCTAGTAACAAATCATAGCCAAAGGTCATGGCCAGCCGCTTGGCCAGGCTGGTTTTCCCTGCCCCAATGGGGCCTTCCACAGCGATAAAGCGAGGCAGGGTGCCTGCTTGCCGGCGCTGTTCAATTCGTTCAGTTAAGGTTAATTCAGTCGATGAGTGCATCGCGATCCAGTTCTGATAGCGGTGAAAGCGTTTGTTCGGTTACCTGATCGAGGAAACTACTCAGAGCGGTGCCATCGGGCAAGATGCAGTGAGGTGCGATTTCCAGTAGCGGGTGAAGCACAAAAGCGCGTTGGGTCATTTGCGGATGGGGGACCTGAAGGTCGACGGTGTCAATGCGTTGATCACCGAGTAATAGAATATCTAGGTCGAGGGTTCGCTCCCCCCAATGACGCAAGCGTTGACGGCCGGCGGCCAGTTCTAAGGCCTGCAGGCTATTGAGCAAGGCATGTGGCGTTAATGAGCTTTGCACTTCGGCGACAGCGTTGACGTAATCGGGTTGGTCCTGCGGGCCAATGGGGGCGCTAGTATACAGGCGGGAATGGTGTTGCAAGGTAAGGCCAGGCAGGTGTGCCATGGCCAGCAAGGCGCTGGTCAGCCGTTGTGCCGGCTGATCCAGGTTGCTTCCAAGCCCAATAAACGCTTGCATCAATTATCTGCAGCAGGCTTTGGCCGGCGCCGGCGGCGACGACGTTTGTTGTTGCCGCCTCCGCGGTTGCCTAGTTCGCTGATCATTTCCCGGCGACCGCTCTCATCTTCTTCCTGGTAGCGGGTCCACCAGTCGCCTAATCCTGGTTCAATTTCACCGCATTGCTCGCGCAATAATAGGAAATCGTAGGCGGCCCGGAAACGAGGGTGCTCCATCATTGCATCAGCACGCCGGCCGGCACGTTTGTCCAGCCGCAGCTGTAGCTCCCACATTTCTCGCATCACGGTGGAGAAACGACGGGGGATAGCGGTGTGCTTGATTTGCAGGTTGAGGGCCCTGGTGGCGGACTTGTGTAGTGCCTGTGCCGGGGGTAGGCCACTAGACAAGTAACCGGTAAGACGCTGCTGGATCACCGGCCACAATAATACTGCATAGATAAAAGCGGGAGTAACGGGCTTATCCATCAGCAGACGGCGGTCGGTGTTGTCCATAGCGGCCAGTAGCATGGCCTCCCACGTCTTGCCTTGGTCACCTTCCAGTGCTTGCTGGGTTTCCGGAAATAGGAAGCGGAACAGGCCCAGTTCTTGTAGCTGTTCATACGATGCTCGGGCGTGGCCGCTGAGGAAGAGCTTGAGTACCTCGTCAAATAGACGTGCGGAAGGTACCTGCAGCAATAATTCAGCCATATCTGGGATGCGACTGGCGGTACTTTTTTCTATTTCGAAGCCCAGTTTGGCGGCGAAACGGGCCGCGCGCAGCATACGTACCGGGTCTTCGCGAAAGCGTTGCTCCGGGTCACCAATCAGGCGGATTGTTTCCTGGTCAATATCTTCCATGCTGCCGACAAAATCATGCAGGGAAAAATCAGCAATATTGTAGTACAGGGCGTTGATGGTGAAATCGCGACGCAGGGCGTCTTCTTCTATGCTGCCCCAGGTGTTATCGCGCAGTACCATGCCGGTTTCCTCATGAGCATGGTGCTTATTTCGGTCCTGGTTGTCGTCACTGGCCTTGGCTCGAAATGTGGAGACTTCAATGACTTCGCGACCAAAGCGAACATGAACGATTTGAAAGCGTCGACCAATAATGCGGCTGCGCTTGAAAAGGCGCTGTACCTGTTCCGGGGTGGCATTGGTGGAAACGTCAAAATCCTTGGGTTCGCGACCGCAGAGGATGTCGCGCAGGCAGCCCCCGACCAGATAGGCCTCAAATCCTCCCTTGTGTAACCCGTAGAGCACATTAAGGGCGGCGCGGGAAACTTGCTGGCGGGAAATGGGATGTTGATCGCGAGGAATGACGCGGGGTTCCAGCGGGCCGGCAGAATCTGCGGAACTTGGAGTAAACCAGCGTGTCATATGTTTGAGAAGCTTGCAGGGCATGCGAAAAATTCGGCCTTTAAATTAAGCAATAAGGCGGAGATAGTAGCACTTTTTTTCGCCAGTTGAGATGTCTTTGGTGTAGTAGGCCAAGCCGGCGGCGAGTGAGCGCAGACCTGAAAGCAAAAAGGAGCCACAACCGAAGTTGTGACTCCCATATTTTGCGCTGATTCTGTTTATTATTATTGTTTGTGTTGTTTTCTGCCTTTTGCTGCAATCATCAGTTGCAGCTGCGCTGCATCGGCTCGTGAAATTATTGTTCTTCTTTCTTGTTGTTATTGTTTAAGCCTTAACGCCCTTGTTGTTGTTGTTGTTTGCTGGCGTGGAATTCATAGTGCCCGTCCCCCCCTGGTAATGCAACTGATCGAAAAAATGATTAAAATCATGGTCTTACATTTTTACTGGGAACCAATCTTAAATGCGGTCAGGGTCAGGTAACGTTTGTGTTACCTGCTTGTGTAGGGCGGTAACACTTGAGGTGCTTTGGGGGCGTGTTTCTGATCCTATTTCTTTTTTCGTGTCTTAAATTAAGGTTTTTCTGGATTAACCATTAATAATTGGCGAGTTGGGCTTTGTGGTCAGCTCGGGTTGGTTTAGCGTCGAATACTGGACTTCTTGCGCGGTATTCCCAGCCGTTGGCGTCGTTCCCATAGGCTTTTCCGGCTTATGCCCAATTTCTGAGCTAGCTCGGTTTCGGTCATGCTGTCCTGATTTTCCATCACGAAACGGGTGAAATAGTCCTCCAGAGACAGGTCTTCGCTGGGGTCTAGACTTGCTCGGCTGACTCGTTGGGGGGGGCGGCTAGGGTTTAGACCCAATTGAGCAGGACCGATACCGTCTTCTTCGGTGAGAATAATGGCTCTCTCGATAACATTTTCCAGTTCACGTACATTGCCGGGCCAGCTGTAGCTGTGCATGGCTCCCAAGGCTTGTGGCGTAAAATGTAGGTTTGGGCGGTTGAGTTTCTCACTGCCCCTTGCCAGCAGTGCGTTAGCTAGAGGCTCTAGGTCTTCGTGTCGGTCTCTGAGCGGAGGAAGGGTCAGTTCCATGACGTTGAGTCGGTAATAAAGGTCTTGACGGAAGCTGCCGTCAGTAATTCGGTTGGGTAAATCCAGTTGGTTACTGGCAAGAATGCGCACGTCGACACGGCGGGGGGACAGAGACCCTTGCCGGTGAATTTCATGATGGGTTAACAAGGTCAACAGGCGGCTTTGCACATCGCTGGCGAGCTCTCCTACTTCATCAAGAAACAAGGTTCCCCCATCCGCCTCTTCGATTCGCCCGGGCTGTTCATCATCGCCGAAGAGTTCGGTGAGTTGCAGGTTCTTGGGCAGTGCTGCGCACTGTATTGATACGAGAGGCCCGTTGATTCGTTTGCTGTGTTCGTGCAAAGCGCGGGCGGTGAGCTCTTTGCCTGTGCCTGCCTCGCCCATAATCAGAACCGGTGTGTTGGTGGGCGCCACACGGCTGATGCGGTGCTTGAGTTCCTGCATAGCGGGGCTGTCTCCGACCATATTGCGGACAGGAAAACTGCGCTCCAAATCGCGCCGTAAGGCACGGTTGCCCCGGTTTAGCCGACCCTCTTTCAGCACCCGGTCCACGGCGAGTAGCATTTCATCGTGGTCAAAGGGCTTGGGAATGTAATCCACTGCGCCCAGTCGCATGGCGTCCACCGCAGAGCGTAGGCTGGCATAGCTAGTCATGATCAGCACTGGCGTATTGCCAGCCGCCTCGATCAGATTGGTGCCGGGTTCACCGGGTAGGCGCAGGTCGCTGATGATCAGGTCGAACTGATTGAGGTTGTTCTCGAGGGCTTGCTCAACGGATTCCGCTTCTTCTACCGAGTGTTCATGGCGTACCAGCAGCTTGCGCAGAGCGCCGCGAATAACGGGCTCATCTTCAACAATCAGAATGTGACTCATGAATGGCTTGATCCTGTCCTGTCTTTCAACGGCGTATTACGCCCCGTCGGTAGGAGTGTGCATGGGTAGTTGAATAATAAACCGTGTGCCGCCCTGTTCAGCAACAGGGCTTTCCACCTGAATCGAGCCCAAGTGCTCTTTGATAATACTGTAAACCAGTGCCAACCCAAGGCCTGTTCCGCGACCAGGGGGCTTACTGGTAACAAAAGGCTCAAATAGAGCGTCGCGCAATTCTTCAGGAATGCCGTGGCCTTGATCTTCCACAATCACATTCACTGCTTGATCGGTGGCGTTGCTGAGAATGACTACCGGTTGTTTATCAATACTGGCGTCGGCGGCGTTACCCAGCAGATTGATGAATACCTGTAGTAGGCGCTGAGGGTCGCCTTGAACCCAGTGTTCGGGCTTACTTCGGTTGTCGAAGGGTTGCTGGCGATGGTCTGGATCCAGCAGTAACAGAGATACGGCTTCATCCACGGTGTCGCGGATATTTACTGGCACATGCTGGCTGTGCCTGATGCCCCCTGAATGGCTAAAGGTGACCAGTGATTCCACGATACGGGTAATGCGGCGGGTTTGTTCAAGGATTTGCTGGCTCGATTCCAGTTGTTCTTCGGCGTCGGTTTCACTGTCTAAATTCTGGGCGAGGCAGGCGATGGCGGTAACCGGGTTGCCAATTTCGTGGGCGATACCGGCGGCTAGTCGGCCGATAGAGGCAAGCCGTTCATTATGAGTCAGATGGGCTTCCATTTGGCGCAGCTCGGTAATGTCCTCAATTACCACCACCTGGCCGCCGGCTTGTTCCGAGGTGCCGGTGCCAAGGACTTCGGATTTATGGAGGCTTAGCCAGCGGGTCTGTCGGTCCACCTCCAAAGATTGCTGCGGTTGGTGCGGGTTGTCATCACGGCTGAACTGGGTCAGGAATTCGCCCCACGGTGAAGCTAGGTCCGCTAATCGGGAGCCGATAGTGCCGGCGGCAGTAATCCCCGTTAATTCTTCCATAGCCCGGTTCCAGCCGATGATCTCCCGGTCCGCGCCCAGCGAGATAACCCCCATGGGCAGCTCGAGTAGTGTTTGGCGATGGAAGCGACGCAGGCTGTCTAACTCTGCCGCTAGCCCGGAGAGTCGATCACGGTATTGCTCCAAGCGTGACTCAATAAACTGGATATCTTCGCTGGAGCGTTGCTGCTCTTCGGGCAGGTAAGGTAAATGGTCGTCCATCAACTGGTGCGATACTGATGGTCCTAGCAGGCCGGAAAGGTTGGTTTCTAGCTGATCGCGCAGCCGCCGTAAGGCGTAGGGGCGTGTTTCTGTGCGCGGCAGGCGCAGGTCGCGCAGCGCCATTTCTACTTCACGTGTGGCGGTGATCGGACCCAGCGGTTGGGTCAGCGCTTCAATGAAGTTGTCTACGCTTTTGGTTTTCAGTTCCCATCGGTAGGGGCGGCGTAAGCTACCCACAGCACAGGCTTGGGCGGCGTTTTGCTCTGCCTGCGACATCGGGGTAACAATGGAGATGATGGCGTACAGCAATGTGTTGGCGGTGACCGAAACAATGGCCACGTGGTGCCATTGGTTGGCGCCGGTTTGGAAGCGCATGCCGAGCAATTCCATGAGCCCTTGAAATTGCCATTGTGGGTAGGTGATGGGCAGCAGCAATAACAGTAGCCATAGCAGGAAGCCAAGAACGAGACCGGCAAATAAACCGTTGCGGTTGCCCGAAGGCCAGAACAGAGCACCGATCAGTCCGGGGACAAACTGCAGGGTGGCAACGAACGACAGCACGCCCAGCTCAACCAAGGTGTGCTCGGTGCCGGTGAAACGATAGAACAGATAGGCTAGGGCGAGAATGGCGGCGATCAGAATGCGCCGGGTCCACAACAAGTTTCGGTATAGGTTTTGACCCCGATGCAACGGGCTGACCGGCAGTACCAAGTGGTTCAGGCACATCCCAGACAAGGCTAGGGTGGCCACAATCAGCATGCCGCTGGCGCCGGCCAAGCCAGCAATATAACCGAGAATGGCTCCATGCCCGCCGGTCACCATGCCAATACCCAGCGCATAGTAATCTGGGGAGGTGGGGGCATTGCTGGCGGCGGCGGCCCATAGAATTACAGGTACACATAGGGCCATGATTAGAAAAATTAACGGCAGCGCCCAGCTTGCGGTGATCAGAGCCCGGGGATTCAAGTTTTCGGTGAACGCCATGTAAAACATGTGTGGCAGCACGACGGCGGAGACGAAAAACGCCATGATCATGGAATGCCAACTACCATCCTGCAGGGGATAATAGAGCCGGGCCAGCATTTCAGGGTGCTCGTCCAGCCAGTTGCCGAGGCTTTCCGGCCCGTCAAACACGCCGTATAACCCCAGTAATGCAACTGCGCCAAAGGCTAACAATTTAATCAGCGATTCCATGGCGATGGCGACGACTAGCCCTTCGTGTTTTTCTCTGGCAGTAGCGTGGCGGGCGCCGAATAGAATGGCAAAGATCACCATCATAAAGCAGAAGCCGGCGGCTAGATCACGGGGATCAGACGTGTCGCTGAGGATCTGAATAGACTCCGCCACAGCTTTGAGTTGTAGAGCCAGCAGAGGTAAAACGCCGATCAACATGATAACGGTAGTTGTGGCACCGGCTAGGCGACTGCGATAGCGGAAGGAAAACAAGTCTGCCAGCGAGCTTAGCTGGTAAGTGGCCGTGAGGCGTAGTATCGGTGCCAGCAATATGGGGGCGAGCAGAAAGATCCCGGAGATGCCGAGAAAGTAGGAGAGAAAGTTATAGCCGTATTGGTAAGCATAGCCCACCGATCCATATACCGCCCAAGCGCTGGCGTATACGCCCAGAGAAAAAACGTACACGGCGGGATGACGGACCAACCTTGCTGGTAACCAGCCGCGCTCGGTGATCCAGGCCACCATAAAAAGGAAAAAAAGGTAGCCACAGGCGATCAGGATGAGGTCGCTAACGCTATAGACCATCGGCATCCTTAATCTTGGCAATCCAGTAACTCAAGGCAATAAGGCCTAGCCAGATTAGGTAGGGGCGATACCAAGCACGCCCACCTTCGCTCCACCATTCAATGATGGCTGGAGATAGCAGGTAGGTGCCGAGAATAAAAATAATAAGCAGGCGATCAGTATACATAGGTGGTTAAGGCCCTCTGGTGCAAGAGCATACGTCAGGGGGTGAGGTGTGTAAAAGCAGGACTGGGTTGAACGTCTTGGATTGAAAGTTGAAACGCGGGGTTAGTCGAATGCGTTGTAAGGCAGCCCCAGCGATTTATGGCAAGGGCTATGTTGGCTGCGGAGGGGGCTCAACGGTATCTTCAACGTTGAGCCCGTCGGGTAACGGCTGTTGGTGGCCGGGAGGCCACTGGTGTTCAGGGTAATGGGTTGTCGCCCACGCGAGTAAGGCTGCGGGGCTTGTGCTTTGCAAATCAGCTGGTGGTTGCAGGCCCATGCAGCTCAAGGCGGCGGAGAGTAGCTGGTTGGCCCGATTAGGATCCAGAGCGTTACTGCCTGCAGATTTGGAAAGTTTTACATTGCGACCGCTGGAGACCACTGGCAAATGCGCATAGTCGGGTATAGGGCGTTTAAGACATTCCAATAGCCAGCGCTGGCGCAGGGTTGAGCCAAGTAGATCGGCACCACGTAATACATGAGTAATCGCCTCATCGGCATCGTCCAGTGCACAGGCGAGCTGGTAGCCAAACAGGCCATCGCGACGGCGGATTACAAAGGCACCACCATCACGGTGGAGGTTATTGCAGACGTGCCCTTGAATGTTATCTGAGTAACAAAGTTGGCGGTCTGGGACATGCAGGCGTACGGCAGTATCGGCATCAGCGGCCACAGCGGCGCTGATGCCGGGGTGGCAATGGTTCAGGCTGGCTAGCTCTTTGCGAGTCAGACGGCAATGAAAGGCATGGCCGCTGTCGACCAATTGTGTCACCGCCGCCTGGTAGGCATCGCTGCGTTGGCTCTGGTAACGAACGGTCTCGTCCCAGTGTAGGCCGAATGCTTCCAACTGCCTCAAAATTCGATCAGCTGCGCCGGGCACTTCCCGCGGTGGATCCAAATCATCAATGCGCACCAGCCATGTCCCGCCACAGGAGCGGGCCTCTAGCCAGCTGGCCAGTGCGGCTACCAGTGAACCGAAGTGCAGTGGGCCAGAGGGGGTTGGGGCGAAACGTCCTCGGTACGACATGGTAGCCTCAAGCTACGAGCTATAAGTAAAACATCAGCGACTGAAAACGAGGAAGCCGCATCCCAAGTTGGGGCGCGGCCCTAGTTGACTCATCTTGAAAGTCATAACGCGTGGTCGCTTGGAGCTTGAGGGTTTATCCCGCCACTTGCCGTTCTTTGATTTCGGCCAGTTCTTTGCAATCGATACACAACTCTGCGGTGGGGCGAGCTTCCAAGCGGCGAATACCGATTTCTACGCCACATGCTTCACAGAAGCCATAGTCGTCCTTGTCAACCAGATCGAGGGTCTTCTCGATTTTCTTAAGCAGTTTTCGTTCGCGGTCACGGGTGCGCAGTTCCAGGGCAAATTCTTCTTCCTGCGTGGCGCGATCGGCCGGGTCGGGCAGGTTGGCTTGCTCGTCCTGCAGATGATGCATGGTGCGGTCCGCTTCCTCCATTAGTTCCTGGCGCCAGGCCAGCAAGATGTTGCGGAAGTGTTCGCGTTGCTTTTCATTCATATATTCCTCATCAGGGCCGGGTTGGTAAGGCGTGAAGCCGTGAACCTGGGCCTGTGATGCAGAGGAACTAGAGGTTTTCTTTTTCACTTTCGAATTTACCTGAGCAGAAGAGGGGGAGCGGCTCGGCGAAGTCTTTTTGCCGGCAGCTGCTGTTCGTGCAGAACCCGCGTGTGCGGTGGCTTTCGCAGCAGCAGATCGAGCGGCTGCGGTAGCCTTGCCTGATGCGGGTAATTTTGTTCTCGGTGTCGCGAGGGTTGTCTTGTTGGTGGAGGCCTTTTTTGCGGCGGCCTTGGAGGCCGGTTTGGCCTTGGCCTGGCGCTTGACTGCCGGGGCTTTTACGGGTGAGGTAGTCGTGGCTTTCTTAGAAGTTGCGACTGCCTTACTCGCCGTTTTTGTGGTGGAAGGTTTCTTCGCAGCGGCTTTTTTTGCAGCGGGCTTGGTTGCGGCTTTAGCGGTTGCCTTTTTTGCAGTCGCCTTCTTCGCAGCCACTTTTTTGGCTGGGGTCTTCTTATTTGCCGTTTTTACCGATGCAGGGGGGTTCTTGCTGCTGGAAGCAGAGTCGGGGGTTTGTTTTTTAGCCGCCTTTGAGGAAGCTTTTTTCTTGCCGGTGGCCATTTTAATTAACTCCCTTAGCATCTTCGCGACTCTCTATCGGTAACCCGCAATCCTTGGGTGCCAGCCTGATATCGTCAAGGCCGATCATAATGTAATCTTCGACCTTACCCCGTCAGGGTAAGGGTTGCCACCAATCTGCGGGCCACTGAACATTTTCAAGCCGTCGCTGGTGAAAATCTAGCCGATTATAGCTATGCGGGCGCAACAGGAAAGAGGAATCTTGTCACAGAGCCCTCTTTCCTGTGTTTTTGCCCTGTTGTGCCGTATCAGGGTGTTGCTATCGGGCACCGTTAGTCACGTATTTTCAGGGAGTATGACTATGACACCGAGCCTGTCTGAATTTGCTCGGCGCGTTCCGCCTTTTCATGTGATGGCCTTGCTGGAGCGGGCACAAGCACTGTCGGCTCAAGGACATGACGTGATTCACTTGGAAGTGGGGGAGCCGGATTTCACTACCCCTGAGCCGGTGTTGGCAGCCATTCAGGACGCGGTAACGCACGGGTGCACCGGCTATACCCCTGCCGCTGGCCTGCCGGCACTGCGTGAGGCGATTGCGGACGATTACCGGAAGCGCTTTGGGGCTCAAGTCAGCCCGGCGCAGGTGGTCGTGACGCCAGGGGCGTCGGGGGCTCTACAGTTGGCGCTGGCGGCATTGCTCAATCCGGGGGACGGCGTGCTGCTGACCGATCCTGGTTACCCCTGTAACCGACAGTTCGTGCGCCTGGTGGGTGGCGAACCGCAGCCGGTGGTACTGCAGGCCGGCAACCATTTCAATGTGGACTCCGAAGCGTTTATGGCGCAGTGGCAAGCCAATACTCGAGTGGCCATGGTGGCTAGCCCTGATAATCCCACCGGCAATATGGTGCCGGCGGAGGTTTTGCAGCAGCTGGCGCAGGGCGCGCAAGAAAAAGGCGGCATTTTGTTGGTGGACGAAATCTACCAGGGTCTGTGTTACACCCAGCCAGCGTCATCGGTGCTGGCTGGTTCGGCTCCTGTGTTGGTGATCAATAGTTTCAGCAAATATTTCTGCATGACGGGCTGGCGGTTAGGTTGGTTGGTGGCCCCGGAGCCGCTGGTGCCGGCCATTGAGCGGCTGGCTCAGAACCTGTTTCTTGCACCATCTACACCGGCCCAGTATGGGGCGTTGGCTGCACTGCAGGAACCGACCCTGACCATTTTGGAGCAACGACATCAATTATTGGCGCGCCGCCGCCAGTGTCTACTCAATGGTTTGGCACATTTGAAATTGCCGGTGGTGTCGCGGGCGGATGGTGCTTTCTATGTGTACGTGGATGTGAGTGATTACACCGACGACAGTTTTGCTTTCTGTGCGAACCTGCTGGAAAAGGCCAAGGTGGCTATGACCCCTGGGTTGGATTTTGGTCAAGGTCATGATCACCGGCATTTTGTGCGGTTGGCCTACACTTGCAGCGAGGCGCGGCTAACAGAGGCATTGCGTCGGCTGGAACAGTATCTGGAGTCCCTGTGAAGTTTGATCCCCCGCTGGAAACCGTAACGCTATTGCGGCGCTACAAACGGTTTATGGCAGATGTGGTTCGCGCCGATGGCAGCGAAATTACCGTGCACTGCCCGAACACCGGCTCCATGAAAAATTGTGTGTTGGGCGGGCCACAGCAGGCGCTGATTTCGGATAGTGGCAATCCGAAACGCAAATATCGCCACACCCTGGAAGCCTTGCAGGTGGCTCACGGCCACTGGGCCGGGGTCAATACCGCCCGCCCCAATGCGTTGGTGGAAGAAGCGGTGCGGGCCGGAGAGTTCCCCATGCTGGATCCAACCAGTGGCGTGGAGCGGGAGGTGAAATACGGGGACAGTCGCTTTGACCTGGCGCTGGGCGAGCGGGCCGACCCACATACCTTTATTGAAGTGAAAAACGTCACCCTGGGTCCGGGGCCAGATGACAAGGATGACGGCGTCATCGCTTTTCCGGATTCGGTCACCGAGCGGGGCCAGAAGCACTTGCAGACGCTGATGGATGTGGTCGCGTCGGGAAAACGCGCGGTGTTGTTCTTTTGCGTTCAGCACAGTGGCGCCACGGCGGCGCGACCGGCGGATGAGATCGATGCCCGCTATGGACAGTTGTTGCGCGAGGCGATAGAGAATGGCGTGGAGGTGCTGGCCTGGAAGAGCGAGGTGTCGGCGCAGTGCTTCAGGCTAAAAGAGCCGTTGCCCCTTGATTTGTAGGGCTTATTTAATGCCCATTGCGCCGGATGTGGGATGCCGCCTCTGTGGCTCGGTGCTGTGCCCTTGGGGAAATGGGGCCTGCAAGTAAAGGGCTGGCGTTGATTAGGGGAGGTCCTGTAGTTGCTGCTGCAACAGGGTCACTTGATTACCCCAGTAGTTCATCGATTCGAACCACGGGAAGGCGGGGGGAAAGGCCGGGTCGTCCCAGCGTTTGGCCAGCCATGCGTCGTAGTTGATAATGCGGCGAAGACGCAGCGGCTCGATTAGGCGTGTCTGATTCCAGGGGAACGGCAGGAAAGTGTCGTAGCCGCGAGCAAGGACCCGTAGTTGGTGCTGCTGCTCATCGTTATCGCCGGAGAGCAGCATCCAGATGTCTTGCATGGCAGGGGCTCGTAGGCTGTCGTCCAGATCCACAAAGTGGGGGCCGCCCTGATTGTCGGCGTTGGGCCGCCAGAGGATGTTGCCGGTGTGGCAGTCGCCATGCACGTTCAGTAGCGGGAACGCACTTTCGTTTAATTGTTGCGCCACCTTTTCCAGTATCTGGCCGGTTACGTCCCGATATTGGCCGCGGTAGTTCAGGTCCACTACGTCGTCGCAAAGGAAGGTGCTGGCGGTACGGATGTCGTCGACGATCTGCAGGGTGGGACGCATCGTGTAGGGGCGGTCACTGCCGCAGGCATGCCAGCGGGCCAAGGTGCGACCCAGTTGCTCCAAGTGATCGTCGTTGGCCAGTTCCGGTGCGTGGCCGCCAGCGCGGCGAAAGACCGCAAAAGAAAAATCATCGCAGTGGAACAGGCTGGTGCCACCCTTCTCTATGGGGGCTACCACTGGCAAATCCCGTTCCGCCAAGAACAAACTAAAGGCATGTTCTTCGAGAATTTGTTCATCGCTCCAGCGCTGTGGACGGTAAAACTTTACAATCACCGGAGGGCCCTCTTCCTGTCCCACCTGATACACCCGGTTTTCAAAACTGTTCAGTTGCAGCAGGCGGCCGTCGCTGAGGAAGCCGGCGGCATCTACGGCATCCAGCATGTAATCGGGGGTTAGGTTATCGAAGGGATGAGACATGGACGGCCTATGTGATCAACAAGTAAGGAAGACGCTGTTGCGGTATTGGCCTCTGGCGTCAGGTTTGAGCATTCGGCTTACTACGCCGGCTGCGGCACTTCTCCGAGCCAGATTTCCTCGCCCCGCACTTCCAGTGGCACCGGGATCAGTTTGTCGCCACTACAGGGGCCAGACAAGCAGTTGCCGGTTTCCACTTCGAACAGGGCGCCGTGGTTGGCGCACATGATGAACTGGCTGTCGCTGTCCATAAATTCATCGGGCATGAAGTTCAGCTCAATGCCCAGATGCGGGCACCAGTTGAGGTAGGCATGGACTTGCCCGTCGAACTTTGCCACTAAAACGGGTTGGCCATCTTTCTGATATTCCCGTGCGCTTTCGTGCTCAATGTCGTTGATGTTGCAAATGTGTTCCATGGTTCGGCGCTTTCCGTAATGCTGTTCGGTGGAAATGTTTACAGGCTATCTCTGTCGTAGAAAAAAGACGGAGATTGGCGAGCGCCAATTTCCGTCTTAGGGCTATTCGCCTAGCGTGGCTTTGCGAAGCTGCAGGTGAACCTCAGCCGGCAAGCGCGGGCCAAATTCGCTGACGAGACGCGCAGAGGCGGCTGAGGCCAATTTCCCTGCGGCGACAAAGTCATGGCCGTGGGTAATGGCATACAGGAAAGCGCCGGCAAACATGTCGCCGGCCCCGTTGGTATCGATGGCTTTTACCGGAACCGGATCAATCCGGTGTGTGTGTTCACCATCCCAAGCCAAGGCGCCCTCAGCGCCGAGGGTTATCACGGCGGAGCCGCAGCGTGATTTAAGCGCCGCCAAAGCTGTGTCTACATTATCGGTGCCAGTAAAGCTGGTGGCTTCGGCTTCGTTGCAAAACAACAAGTCTACGCGTTCGCCGAGCATTTCATTCAGGCCGTCTTTGAAAAACTGGACCATGGCTGGATCGGAGAAGGTCAGTGAAGTTTTAACCCCGTGCTTCTCGGCCAGCTGGCGGAGTTTGATGGCAGCAGCCCGGGAGCTGTCGCCGCTGACCAAATAGCCTTCTAGGTACACATAGTGGCTGGCAGCGATGGCCGCCTCGTCCAGTTCTGCGTTGGACACTTGGCTTGAAATGCCTAGGTGGGTGTTCATGGTGCGCTCGGCATCCGGGGTCAACATCACCAGGCATTTGCCGGAAACGCCGCTGTCTCGCGGCCCATTCATGTTGGTGTCCACACCGGCAGTGGTTAGGTCATCGACAAAGATGCTGCCGGTAGCATCGTCGGCCACTTTGCAGGCGTAGTAACTATTACCGCCGAAATAGCGGGTGGCGACCACGGTGTTGCAAGCGGAGCCGCCGCTGGTTTGCTTGCGGGGTTCGGCTTCATCGGTGAGAGCTTCAAGCAGTTCTGCCTGGCGGGCTTCATCCACTAACGTCATTAGGCCTTTGTCTACTTCCATACGCTGTAAGAAGGCGTCGCTGACCTCGATTTCCGTGTCTACTAGGGCATTACCGAGGGCGTAAACGTCATATTTCTTTGTCATGGAAGCTCCGAAGCGGATTGCAGGGGCGGCTATTATGGGCTGCCGGGCGCAGCATGCAAAATTTGTACGCTAGACGTGAGGCGTTTACCCCCCGGGAACATATTTGTTCCTCCACACTCATAAAGTACCCACAATTTTCTCTATACTCCGGCCCATGGCGAAAAAAACGAAAAAGTCCCCCGCAAAATCGCGGCGGCAACCCAGTCGAAAAAAGAAACCCTCCTCCTCGCGCCGGCGTTGGTTCAGTTGGCCATTTATTGCGAAAGTGAGCCTGGTGTGTCTGGTTCTGGGGGCGGCCGGTTTGGCGTACTTGGATGCATTGGTGCGCGAACGGTTCGATTCACATGCTTGGCAATTGCCCGCACGGGTTTATGCTCGCCCGGTGGAATTGTATGAAGGCCGGGTGTTGTCCAAAGATGACATGCTCAAGTTGCTGGATTTGATGCGTTATCGGCGTGATGCCCGAGCCAGCACGCCCGGTAGCTTTACCGTACAAGGCCATTCTCTGCTGATTCATACCCGTGGCTTTAACGACAGTGATGGCGGCGAGCAGCCAGAGCGTATCCGTTTGTCCTTGTCCGGTGGCCAAATTCGCAGTCTGGAAGCCGGAGGTGACCGCTTGGCCCGGCTGGAACCGCTGCAAATTGGCAGTATCCACCCCCAGCACGCGGAAGATCGGGTGTTGGTGCCGCTGGATAAAGCGCCGCCGTTGCTGGTGGATATGCTGATTGCCACTGAGGACCGCAGTTTTTACGACCACCACGGGATTTCTTTGCGCGGATTGAGTCGCGCAATGCTGGCTAACATCAAGGCCGGTAGCTTAGTGCAGGGTGGCAGCACTTTAACGCAACAACTGGTGAAAAATTTCTGGCTCAGCTCCGACCGGACCCTGTCACGCAAGTTGATGGAAATGCCAATGGCCTTGCTGTTGGAGCTGCATTATAGCAAAGAGCAGATTCTCGAGGCTTATCTGAACGAGGTGTATCTCGGGCAAGATGGCGCCCGCGCTATTCATGGCATGGGGCTGGGTGCTCAGTTTCTGTTCGGCCGGCCGCTAACAGAACTGGAGCCTCATCAGCTGGCAACCTTGGTGGCGTTGCTCAAGGGGCCAAGCTGGTACGACCCGCGTCGTCGCCCGGAACGAGCCATGGAGCGTCGCAATACAGTATTAAAAGTGGCCCGCGACGAAGGCGCCTTGTCTAATGCGGATTACGAGAAATTCAGCGCTAGGCCTCTGGAAGTGGTGCCGCGGGGGGCGTCTGCACTGTATGCCTTTCCGGCGTTTATTGATCTGGTTCGCC
>OJBP01000053.1_pt1 | contig 72210 bp, 77 predicted proteins | sample 1590691 | NCBI WGS metagenome assembly OJBP01 (sample SAMN05416848, study PRJEB24817) | seawater metagenome | isolation source: Sea water | place: Canada:Atlantic | collected 2013-07 | reverse complement strand
GGGCTCGGAGATGTGTATAAGAGACAGTCCAAGGAATGTCTGAAAAATTGAAAAACACTGCTACTCCTTGTTACATTGTTGAGGATTTATCAGGTCGCACTGGCGTTACAAATACTGGCACTATACAGTCTGAAGGAAAGGGGTTGTTTTTAAAAGCCATCGTACCCGCATTTACTGCTGCCGATTTTGGCGACACTTCGTTTAAAGAAGATTACCAATTAAAATACGCTTATAAAGGAGGCGCTATGGCAAACGGAATTGCGTCAACTGATATGGTAATCGCTTTAGGAAAGAACGAGATGATAGGTTCTTTTGGTGCTGCTGGGATGATTCCTGCTCGTGTTAAAGAAGCAATTGCAACCATTCAGACAGCTTTACCTACGCAAGCTTATGCGTGTAATCTTATCCACAGTCCTATTGAAAAGGCGCTAGAAGAAGGCGCTGTCAATTTATATATAGAGCATGGTGTAAAGGTGGTAGAAGCTTCGGCTTATATGAATTTATCTGAGCAAATTGTAAAATATAGAGCTGTAGGCTTAAGTCTTGACGCTCAAGGCGAAATTGTGATTGGCAATAAAGTAATAGGTAAGGTTTCTAGAAAAGAAGTTGCGCAACGTTTTATGTCTCCTGCTCCGCTTCAGTTTTTAGATAAATTATTGGCTGCTGGAAAAATCACCCAGCAACAATACGAAATCGCTCAAAAAGTACCCATGGCAGATGATATTACTGTAGAAGCAGATTCTGGTGGGCATACAGATAATCGTCCTCTAGTGGTTTTATTACCAATCATTTTACAATTGCGAGACGAAATCCAGGCAACATATAACTACAAAAAGCAAATTAGAGTAGGCGCCGCAGGAGGAATAGGAACTCCAGCTTCTGCCCTAGCCGCTTTTTCTATGGGTGCTGCTTATCTAGTAACAGGGTCAATTAATCAAGCCTGTGTAGAGTCTGGAACTTCTGATGTTGTGAAGGAATTGCTTTCTAAGGTTGCCTCAACAGATGTCACGATGGCTCCAGCGTCAGATATGTTTGAGCTAGGTGTAGAATTACAAGTATTGAAACGTGGAACCTTGTTTGGTGCGAGAGCAAAGAAACTTTATGAGGTCTACACGCGCTATGACGGGATTGATGATATCCCAGCAGAAGAACGACTTAAACTGGAGACTAAAACTTTTAAAATGTCACTAGAACAAGTTTGGGATGGTTGTGTGAGCTTCTTTGAAGAAAGAGATCCAGAACAAATAGAAAAAGCGCAAGGAAATCCAAAGCGTAAAATGGCATTAATTTTTAGATGGTATTTAGGACTGTCTTCCAACTGGGCAAATGCAGGTACTCCAGACAGAGTAATGGATTATCAAATATGGTGTGGCCCAGCAATGGGCGCTTTTAATGAGTGGACAAAAGACTCGTATCTAAGCGAAGCCAAAAACAGAAAAGTTGCAGATGTTGCTACTCACTTACTAGAAGGTGCGGCTTATCTACATAGAATCAATACCATTAAAGATCAAGGGGTAGATTTACCACTTGAGTTATTGCAGTTAGCTATTTAAAAAGCCAACGTAACTACAACAAAAAGGGTCAACATAACAGCTGTTATGTTGACACTCTTTATTTTAAAGCTCTTGATATTACTTATTAAAAACAGTGTTTTTGACGGTTTCAAAATAACTATCACTTACAGGTATCTCTGTATGAGAAAGCATTAAAGACCTACCTTTAAGACTAGTGACTTTGTTCTTATTTACAATGTAAGACCTATGCACTCTTATAAATTGAGAAGGCAATTCATTTAATAATTTACTCAATGATTGGTTTGCCATAATCTTCTTACCATCTTCAAAGTGATAATTTACATACTCACTATCGCTTTCTATGTATAGAATATCTTGAAAAAGTACTCTATGCAAGTCATAACCAGATTTTATTACTAGCGAAGTCTCTGCTTCCTTGCTTACCATAGGAAACTTGTTGATTGCTGCTAGAAAACGTTTAAAAGTGATAGGTTTAGCTAGATAATCTAGAGCATTAAGCTCAAATCCTTTGAGAGCATATTCTGAGTATGCAGTAGTAAATATTACTTTAACATTGTCGTTTATGATAAGTTCGGCAAAATCGGTTCCTTTAAGTTCTGGCATCTGTATATCCATAAACACTAGGTCTACTTCGTTTTCCTTGAGATATGATAATGCATGTAATGGATTTTCAAAAGAAGCCAGTAATTCCACATGGGCAACCTTAGCGACGTAAGTCGTGAGTAGTGTTCTTGCTAGTTCCTCATCGTCTACAATGATACATCTCAATTTCTTCATTGTACGGTTACTTTAAGGTGTACACTATAATTAGGAGTTGTCTCAATATGTAGGGAGTGCTTCCCAGGGTAATAGATGTTCAATCGTTTTTCTACATTTTGCAATCCTATTCCTCCTACTCCATCTATATGCTGTGGTGTTTCTGGAATACTATTTTCTACTATGAATTCAATCTGGTTATCACTTGTAGTAAGAGCAATATTAATGAAGCGCTCCTCTCCTTTTTCGATACCGCTGTGTTTAAAGGCATTCTCGATGTAAGGTATAAATAACATAGGAGCTACAAACATTCCCGCATTAGTCACATTATTTTCAAACGAAATATTAAAAGGTTTGCTGCTTTTCAACTTAAAAAGAGCAATGTAATTTTCAATATACTCCACCTCTTTCTGTAAAGTAACCTTCGGTCGCTCACAATCGTAGATGACATATCGCAACATTTCAGAGAGCGTACTTATACTTTCTTGGGTTTTATCTGAGTTTGTTACAGAGAGCGCATAAATATTATTAAGCGCGTTAAATAGAAAATGTGGATTGATTTGCATCTTTAGCATTTTAAGCTCATTTTCTAATAATTCCGCTTTCGCGAAAGCGATCATCTTTTCCTTTTCTTGTACGTAAATAAAAGTCTCAATAAGAATATTAAATATAAATGCCAGGGCGATTGCTAGAAAATGTAACAGTACTGGCGAAGGCCTTCTTGGACCCATAGGCCTTATATCTTCAGGGTTTATAGGATTAATAAAAAGAGAAGATAAGTAGGCAAAAATTAATAATAAAGGAACGGAGATTGCCAAAAAATAGAGGTATTTCTTAGTAAAAAGAAATCGTGGTATTAGATAATAAGTAGCAAAGATTATCGCACCTATTTGAAATAGAAATGTAGGTACTGTATCAAGAATAAACTGACTAGTATTTCTTTGATTAAGGCTCATGAGATACCAAACTATGGCCCAAAATATAATCTGTATTAGTAAGTAAAACGCTCTTTTCATACCGCAAATTAAAGCTATTCTAAAGTAACAGTTCTCAATATTAGTCATTTTTGGAAACTCATAATGGATACTCACAGACTAACTATCGTCATTCACTTAAAACTTGCTACCATTCATTGAAAGTTACATTATTGAAATCTCTTTAACACCTACATTTGTATCAATAAAAGACTGAATTTAAGAATTTTATGAAATAATTTTCTAAAAATTCAAATTTAATATTAATAGCTAAAACTCCATTTGTGATGAAAAAGAATCTAATTAACAAAATCGTACCGTTATCTGTAATTGTAGCAACCACTGCTCTCACAATTATTGCATGTAGTAGTGATGAAGGAGATGTAACAACAGCATCAAATGATGATGATGAAGTTGCACTCACAGAGCTTCACCAGGCATACACTGCATTTGACACAGAAGCAACTACCATTTACATTGATGGATCTAACGTAGTGATTGAGACTACTGGTTTACCTAACCACGAGACCGTGTACTGGGGAGAAGGTAATTCCCTGTATAGAGAAGAGCCAGACGTTGCCGTGACGCCTTCTATTATGACTAGTAATAATAATGCAACAACTATTACTGTAGATGGTACGCCTAACCTAACTGGTAGCACTGTTATGACTCAATTAAATACTATTGGTATTGCAGTGAGTGGTGCATCAATATTTAATGATCAAGAAGGAAACGGTGCGCTAGATCAAGCTGCAGCAAGTTTAGACTGGACAGGAGCTCACATAGGGCCTGGTGTATATCACTATCACCTAGAACCAAAAGCATTTACAAATGATGATGATAACCTTGTAGGTGTACTGCTAGACGGTGTTTTCCTTTATGGTAGAAAATGTGATGCTACAGGGACGTACCCTACAGATCTAGATGCATCTGGAGGACACACTACTACCACCCAATTTACACAAGGAGATGAGGAATATCACTACCACATCATTAATGAATTATACTCTAATACAGGTTCATACATTGCTTTTGCAGGACCTTACCAATGATACTAAATCATGTTTATTAGATCATTTATTATCATACTAAGCATACTATTAATTTCCTGTAATGACAATTCGTTACAGGAAATGGATATTGCTATACATTCTGATAAACCTAAAACTATCAGCGACATAGAGGTATTAAAAAAAGAGCTGGTTTTGAATCCGCTAGAAGGTGCTTGGTATTATAATAACGAATTATTTTCTGGATACTCACTAAGGTTTTATCCTAACGATACACTTGCCGAGAAAATAGGATATATCCAAGGTAAACGAGAAGGAATAGCTCAAAAATGGTCTGAAAATGGTATACTTCGTATTGAATCTTACTATAAAAATAATCGGCTAGATAGTATTTATAAAAGCTGGTGGGAAAATGGAGTATTGGCTTCACAATCCAATTACACTAAAGGAGTGAAGCAAGGTGTTGAAAGAGAATGGTATGTTACTGGCGTGCTTGCAAAGCAAAGGAACTTAGACAATGGACAAGAAAGCGGATTACAAAAAGCTTGGCTTGAGAACGAAACATTATACGTGAATTATGAAGCTCGTAATGGGCGAATTTTTGGAATGAGAAAAGCTAACTCCTGTTATAAATTAGAAGATGAAATTATTATCACAAAATAAACTAATGAGCCTCTTGGTACTTCTAGTACTTATCACTATCACTAGTTGTAATCAAGAAGTAAAGAAGGAAAACGTCAAAGTAGTAGAAACTAGTAGAACGGAGTATCTACCCTATTATAATGAGAAGTCATTTACACCTAACTGGATTGTACCAGGATCAGAAGAAGAAAAAGACTTTCATAAAATTCCTGATTTTGCGCTGACTAACCAGCTAGGGGAAACTATTACTCAAAAAACATTTGATAATAAGATTTATGTGACGGACTTCTTTTTTACTGTGTGTCCAGGTATTTGCCCGCAAATGGCAGATAATATGTTCAAGGTACAAGAAGCGTTTAAAAACGACCCTAACGTAGTATTGCTATCTCACTCCGTGATGCCTACCTCAGACACTGTCGATGTATTAAAAAAATATGCCGAAGATAATGGGGTTATAGATAATAAATGGCATCTCGTTACCGGAGATAAGAAGGATATATACTCACTAGGAAGAGACTTCTATTTTGTAGAAAATGACTTAGGAGAAGAAAAAACAATAGACGACTTCCTTCACACAGAAAATTTTCTCCTCATTGATAGTAATAAGCACATAAGAGGGATATATAATGGCTTAAATAGATCATCCATTGCTCAACTCATTACTGATATAAAGGCATTAAAACTCGAGTGACTTACTAAAACATGCTCTTTGTAAAGAGCAACAAAACATTTATAGAAAGCTGGGTAATGAGAAATCATTATCTAGCTTTTTTTATGCGCTAATTCAACTTATTTATCTAAGAAAACAACGCATCGAACAAATCAAAGAAACCTTTATGAATAGCTATTATAGGCTAGAACAAGCACATTTACACAGTATCAAATTATAAGAAAAAGGCTAGATAATGCCATTCACAGAAAACTAGCGCCCATTCACTTAAAGTGACTCATAACCATTAAACTACCTATTACATTTGATGTCAAATAAGTGTAACATAAAACTAGAAATATGAAAACTATTAAATTTAAAACGGCGGTAATAACGGCTATATTTTGTGTAGCATTTGCAAGTGTTTCAATGGCACAGGCACAACGAGGAAACGATAGAAAAAAACCACCTACGTATGCTGAACTATTGGAGCAAATGGATAAGAATGAAGATGGCAAACTTGCAAAATCTGAAATAAAAGGTCCATTAAAAAATGACTTTGATAAAGTAGATACAAACGAAGATGGTTTCATCTCTGAAAAAGAATTTAAAAAAGCACCAAAGCCACAACGCAGAGAAAAAAAGTAATATGTAAAAAGTGAATTGTTTTTAATTAGCCAAAAGCTCTGTGAGTAATTACAGAGCTTTTAAAAAACAAACATCACTCCCATCTAACTTCAAAAAAACCTCAACCAATAAAATCAAAAAAATATGTCATACTTCTCAAAATTACCACTCATAGGATTATTTATATCCTCAATGATATTAATAGGATGCAACTCTTGCTCAAGCGACGATAATGCAACTCAAACAGGAGAAACTACAGATACAGATGGTGTCGTAATAGATGTAGATACATCACTATTTTATACTAGTGACAATTCTGTTACTATTACCACCGTACCGTGTACTTTATCTAACGGAGTAACTACAGATTGCTACGAACTTGTTGTTACAAGTACACCAGCAGATCACAATATGGGCCCATGGTGTCCAGATAATATTGCAGATGATGCTGAGGCTGGAGGAATCTGGCTAGAAAACGGTCAAGTATATGATGTAGATGGAGCATTTATTGAGAATATGGCTTCCTTTTACAATGACACTACATGGCTTATGTATGACGACAACGGTGATATTTATACAACAGACTCACTAGAAGACTGTGCAAATGCCGCAAACCCAAACGTGGGAGAAGAATATGAGAATTTCTGTGTAGAATGTTTACCCTCTTATGTGGCAGACCTCACTAGAACATACCTCATCCCTGTAACACCTCAACGAGTTGCTAGCTCCATTAATTTTGGTGGTGGAGGTCCTATGGGAGGCAATGGACCATCGCAGAGAGGTGTAGCTTTTAACGGAGTAGTTTTTGACGCACCAGCACCTACAGATGCAATACTAGGAGCATATACACTAGCACCATTTGATGATGCTGGTGGGCATATCAATCTCAACGCAGGTTATCACTATCATGCAGCTACAGGAGTTACTACCCAGCTAGCCCAAGAAGATGGACACGCTGCAATGATAGGTTATGCACTTGATGGACATGGACTATATGCACAACTTAATAGTGATGGTAACGAGCCTAGCGACCTAGATGCTTGTAGAGGTCATGAGGATGATGTGAGAGGATATCATTACCATGTAGATGCAGCTGGAGCAAATAACTTTATTAACTGTTTAAACGGAGCTTATGCAAACTAGAAAGAAACTAAAATCGTTATTGATTGTTCTATGCATATTATGTTTTTCTTTTAAAGCACTTGCACATCAATCAGATGCTTCCACTACAATGTTAGTGCAGCAAGAGGATCAAACATGGGTGCTACAAGTGAGTGCATCTCTCACTGCTTTTCAGCAAGAGATAAACACGCATTTTTCAGACACGCCTTATACTACTCCAGAGGAGTTTAAAGAAATGGTTCTTACTCATATTAAGAACAACCTGCACATACGTTTTGACGAGAATAAAGAAGTATTGTTATTAAACGGCATTGTACAATTAGGGCATGAAACTAAGGTAGTTTTTAAAGTGATTGGAGTACCTACCACTATACAAAGTGCAGTTATAGAAAACACAGCGTTTGTAGATATTCACAAAAGCCAGAGTGCATTAATCCTACTTAAAGATGGGTTTAATAAGAAACACTTTGTACTTAATGATGATAATAATCACACCTTATCACTGCGAGTAGATGGTAAAAATTTTACTGAAGTAACAGCACATCGCGCTAGCTTATTTCCGCCTATTATGGCATTTGTTTTCATACTCATTGCTGGACTAGTGTTTATTGCACTAGTGCGCAGAAAGAATACTATTAACCCTTAAAAAATGATTATGGAATAATTGATTGATTGGTTTGTTTATTTGGTTAAAGCCCTATACGTTGTATGGGGCTTTTGTTTTTCTATACATCAGATTATTTTTTATGTATAGTACGCTTTCGCGAAAGCGTAACTATTACAAGTATTATTAATTCATATAATCACTTAGGCCCTTTCTAATAAATTAGGATGATGCAAAAAATCCTCACAGTCCGATGACAATGAGGATTTATTATATAATCTCTACGTAACCTTAGTATTGCTTCATCTAATAGAAGTAACAATAACAACAACGTACATCCTAGATTTACTAAGGGATTTGTGTACAGATTTAATTTATTAATCAATATATACTTCTAGAAATTGAGCATCCTTTGCAAAGAAAAAAGCTTCTTTTGTATTTGCTGGAAGTAAGATGGTCTCACCTTTAAATACAATCTCTGTCTTATTATTTACGGTTACTGAGGCACAACCCTCAACACACATAAGGATTACAAAAGAGTCAAGGTTTGCATAAGATTTCTCAAAAGTTTTATTTACTCGTAACACATTTGTAGTAAAGTAATCACAGGCTACCACATTTGATGAAGTATTTCCTTCCGTTTTACACTCTTTCTTACACTCTTCATAAAATTCTCTTGTCGCAGCAACAGACTGGTCAAGGTGTAAATCTCTTTTTTGACCTTTCTTATCTGTGCGATCCCAGTCATATACTCTATAGGTGATATCTGAGGTTTGCTGTATCTCTGCTGCGAGTACACCTGCTCCTATGGCGTGTATCTTTCCTGCAGGAATAAAATATGCATCACCTCTTGTTACTTTTTCTTTATTAAATACGTCGTATACATTATCTCCTGTCACATCACGTAAGATTTCTGTATTTACGTTTTTATCTTTAAGACCTAATATGATCTCTGCTTCTTCTTCATGGTCCATTATGTACCACATTTCGGTTTTACCGTATGAGTTATGATCTCTTTGTGCCATCTCATCATCTGGGTGTACTTGTACAGAAAGATTAGTCTTTGCATCTAAAAACTTTATAAGCAACGGAAACTCATTTCCAAAACGCTCATAATTTGCAGCTCCTACAAATTCACTTGTGTGGTTTTCTAAAAGAGAAACCAGTGATTCTCCCTCGTATAATCCGTTTGCTACCTGTGATATATTTCCTTCTACTCCAGATATTTCCCAGCTCTCACCAGTCGTATCGCTAGTACATTTCTTGTTAAGTACCGATTGTAGTTTAGATCCTCCCCAGATTTTTTCTTGAAGAATAGGCTCAAATTTTATTGGATAGATGTTCATAATAGTAGAATTGATGTGGATAAATGATGTTTTATGGGGACTAGGAAACAGTAATTATTATGCTGCTATAGAAAATTCTTGAGACATAGTGTCTAATGCAAATTCTGTAGGGATTGCGCTGGCTGCTGTATTGCTTTGAAAAGCATAGTTCATCCAGATTTGTGTAAGATTCATTGGGATTTGTAAAGCGTCTTTCATTCCTAACTTAGAATCATCTAAGTGTACCCATCTCATAAGTGGCTGCTCAAAAATGTTCTTCATTGTGTTTTCTTTTCCTAGGTAGCTCTTAAGACGTAAGAAGATCTCAACATCAAATAACCATCTGCTAGTAAAAGCATTGTCATATACTACAGGCACGATGCTTCTTGTAAATACTTTTGCTCCACACTGCGTGTCTCTTATAGGTAATCCTAAGATTAGTAAGATAAACTGCTTCACAAATTTTGAAAACATGTTTCTCATAAAGTTGCGTTCTATCGTACCGCTTCCTAAAGCGTTTCTAGAACCGAATACTACGAGCTTTCCCTCAGTCTTCAGAGTTTTAACGAGGTCCTTAAAATCTCTGAAGTCTGTTGAGAGGTCTGCATCCATAAATCCTATCGTAGAGATAGTAGACTTGCTATATAAGAATCTAGCTCCTGCTCTTACAGCTGTTGCTTTACCAGAGTTCTTTTTTACATCTACAATGCTTATTGCATTAGGCGCTTGTTCTTTCATACTATAAAGAACCTCTAGCGTTTTATCTTTACTTCCGTCATTTACAAAACATAAATGATAATCGCTGTTTTCTTTAATGAATGACACAAATGCGTTTGTGTTAAGTCTCTTTTCTTCGTTGTAGCAAGGGATGATTATTCCAGTTTTCATAATGTGTGTTTTTGTGTGTTGTTATTGTTTTACAGTACAAACATACCCCGCTTTTCTCGTTGACAGCCAGTGTTTTCGATGGCTAGCGGCTTACTATAGACGGTTACCACTCGTCGAAGGTTAAACCATTTATCGAAAGAACTATCTTTGATTCAGAATATTAAAATGGGTATCTTTTCACTCCCAAACAATGCAGTCAAAAACAAACAAATACTTAGTAAGCGCGGTTCTCCTTGGAATGATTTTCCACGGAACAGCTATGTTCTTCACTGTAGAGCGCACATATGACGCTCTTATTCATTTGTTTTTTGCAAATCATTATGCAACGAGCTGGTTTGAGCCGTGGAGTTATAGTTGGTACACTGGCTTTACTGTCATGGGCTATCCGCCACTTGTACATCAAACCATAGGTGCTCTTTCTTATATAGGCGGACTTAAATTTGGGATGTTTACGGTTGCTCTCACGGGAGTTGTACTATTTATTACTGGTGTCTATCGCTTTACCCAAGTCTTAATACCTAATAAGAAGGTTGCAGGATATGCTGCTTTAATGGCCGTTTTTAGTTCGTCATTTGTAGAAACGCTTCACATTTTTGGGCAACTACCTAGTATTATAGGTATCTCGGTATTAATGCACTGCCTCCCCGAAATATATCTATGGGTAAAGACAGCACGCAAACGACACCTATTTAAAGCCCTTGCATTACTTTCGGTTACTGTTACTTCACATCATGTCACTCCTATATTTGGGATGATCTTCTTTATATTCCCACTGTTAGGTATGGTGGTAATGGATGCTGCGAGAGAAAAGGTGAATAGCACAAAGGAGGTTACTGTTATCGCTTTCGCGAAAGCGGTATGGACCCACTTAAGACGCATCGTTATATTTGGAGCTTGCTCGCTCGTGCTTATCGTAGGTTGCATTTTTCCATATTGGGTAAACACAAAAAATAATCCCATCACACAGGTACCTATTCCGCATGGATCTAGGGATAATTTTCTTGAAGTGCTCTCCTCTGGTTTAGTATTTTTTGTGATTCCTTGGGGACTTTTAATGTTCTTACTTCCTTACTTTTTCTATAGGTATTACAGTAAGAGACTACTCTTTTTTGGTATATCATTTACCTTGTTATTGATTTTAGGAACCGGCGGAACAACTCCGGTACCTCTAGCAATGCTGGGAGAAAACGCCTTTAATATATTAACCTTAGATCGTTTTACCTTATGGGCGTCTATCATGGCGTTACCCGTTTTTGGAGAGTTCTGTTATCGCTTTGTAGAAGGTGATTATAAAGACTACTTACAAGAAAAATGGGGAACACTAGTACATAGAGCGTCTGGGGCATTCTTATCATTCCTCTTCATCTTTATCGCCATATTCACCATTACCCTAGGGAAGTTTAGACCGAGCCAGCCAGATGCTATAAAAATGACGCCTATTGTAAACTTCTTAAATGAAGATGAGCATTACAAATGGAGATACTTACCACTTGGTTTTGGAGACCAAATGGCATGGCTCTCTGCACAAACTAAGGCAACTACAGTAGATGGTGATTATCACTCTGCAAGACGATTACCAGAACTTACTACAAGGGCGGTGGAGCGTCTCGAAAATTCAAAATATAGAGGTATAGAAGGTATAGGGTCACTCCAGCAGTTTCTTACGGTACCAGAAAAATACCATTTGAAGTATGTTTTTTCAAACGACAAGTTTTATGATCCTCTACTCTATTTTGCTGGTTGGCATAGATTAAGCTTACTAGAAAATGGTATCATGGTATGGGAAAAAGCAGGTATCGCTCCCTTACCAAGTGTATTACCTCGAGAAGATGCACCACTTGTTTTAAAGCTCATGTGGGGGATTATACCATTTACCACAGTTATTATTGCATTTCTACTTCATTTAGGTTCGCTCTGGACGCGCTCCTTTAAAAGAAAGAAAGAGCTGCCATTATACTTTGCCTTTGCTCCTATCTACAAGCGCGCTCCTTCCCTATTATATCGAGCATCTGTGGTGTGGACTATTATTTTACTGATTGTAATTGCCTTTGGCGGATATTTATTTTATGTAAAAAACACCACACAACTATCGGCTAACAATGTGGTTACTGCTTATTATGATGCGGTAGATTTTAAAGAATTTGAGCGTGCCCATTCTTATCTAGATCCGGATAGTGACAAGAAACTATCTCAATTTATGCTCGAGATTTCTGTCTCAGATGGTTTATTAAGTTCTTATGCGAAGTTGGATAGTCTATACATAGACATTATCCCAAAAACAGATACTACAGCTTTAGGAATTGTAGATGCTACGTGGATTACACCACTTAAAGAAATTGAAACTCACGACGAGTTACAACTGCTCAAAAAGAGAAGCAAATGGTATATCGTTCCTAAAACTGTAGATCCAGATATACCGCCAGAGCAGCTTCTTATACAGAGCGGAACGAGGTATTATAACCACGGAAAACGTGCTGTGACATCTGAGCAAACTTTTCATGAGGATGTACTCAAGCAACCTGTAGTAGAGGTACTCTCTGCAAGACTGGTGCAACTAGATACGACCTATGCTATTGTGGGAGAAATTCAGAACGTAGATAATATTCCTGCAGATATATCTGTAACGGGAGCTATCTATAATGAAGATAATGAAGAGCTGGCTAGATTTAATGCAAAGGATGTAGTCAAACATAAATTACTACCTAAGGAGACTACGCTTTACCGCATCAATTTTGAAGGTATTGCATGGGCTTCTGCCACAGAAGAAAAACCAACTACGTACGCTCCAGATACATTTACAGAAATTGATCTTACAGACATCCCTGTAAATTTTGAAGTACAAGTAAGCGCAAATGTTGCTACGACAGATTTATATCAGGCAGTAGATCTTTCTAAGGTGCAGCAAGAAGAAAATACACTTAAAGGTTTCCTGTTTAACACTAGTATAGAAGAAGCGACCATACCACAACTACTTATAGGCTACTATAATGAAGACAAAGAGTTGTTATGGGTAGAAAGCAGGTATATAGATGAGAGTGTGCGCCAGCAACGTAAAAGGCCATTTTCTGAGGTATTATACTCAGATATCTTGCCTACAGAAGTAGCCTCTGGATTAGAAACAGCTTCTGTAAACGGACTACCTAACCAGAGTATATCTGATAAAGTAGTACCGCAAAGGAATACATCTGGAAGTGAGCAATCATTTATACCAATTAAAAATATGCCGTATGCATATATTACAATTACCACTAACAACTATGTGGGTAATCCAAAATGATAAAACGTAGCACATACATATCGTCCTTTGCTATCGTTGCACTATCGCTGCTCACAATGTTCTGTTCCTGTGCAGATAAAGCTACAGTAAAAACAGTGCAACATACTGCCATAACTTTAATGGATGTAGGTGATCAAACAGTTACAGATAAGGGATTGTATATATCTATTAAAACAGGCAGCGCACTAGATGAGCAAACAGTCTATCTAATTCTATCAAGTACCTACGCTACCATCATTGTTGAACCCGAAATACTAGATAATACAGCACAGTTTTACATTCCGCCTAGTTTTACTAAACGAAGTGGTGTTGTGAATTATAGTCTTTATAGTAATGGGAACATCACTCAAGAAAGTGAGTTCAGCTTATTACCAGACACAAACCATTTAGGCACCATTGAAACATTTCTTGGTCCACGGAGTATTGTTGCAAATGTGCGTGATTACACAATGCTGGTGAGTATCCCGACAGATACGCTAGATAACACCCTTCCAGACAACACTCAAGTAGCACTTAAGTCACAATTTAAGTCGGCTATTAAGACTACTACGCATCCTATAGCTTCTGGTTTTGTGTGGAAACGCATTTCTTCTCCGCTACGCACAGGAAGGATGAGCACCGGGAGTACGCTTGAAAATATCTCATCAAAAGAGCTCGTAGCAGATGTTTTTCCAGATGTAGCTCAAAATTTTCAAATAGAAGCAAACAGTAATCATAACTATGCAGATGGCAACGAGATCATCAGCTTTCAGAGTACGCAAATACGCGATGAGCATGGTAATGTGATGACAGATGGAACGCTGGTTACCTTCTATATGACAGATGCAACAGGTGCCCATTGGCAGAATAAGGCGAGTACGGTTAATGGGTACGCTTTCGCGAAAGCGTTACACCCACAATCACCTACCACATGGAATGTAAGAGCAGCCGTAACAGGTATTGCACAAAGCAACACCATAACGCAGCAATTTAAATCCATCATAACCTCCATCCCTACTCCAACGATAACCGAAAGAAACTTGACCATAGGACCGCTTACAAGCTATTTAGGGCAATTGGTACAAAATGGAATTGACGTATCTGTAACCATAGGAGATGAGACCCGCAACGGACAAACAAAAAATGGTGAGGCTACCTTTTATCTAAAAGAAGAAAATTATCCTGCTGGAACTTATGACGTCGTAGTACGTTGTTTAGGACTAGAAAGTAACACCCAAATATTAATAGATTGAAAAGTAACAAAACCCTATATCGCATTTTGATTTTGGCTGGATTTATTCTCATAAATGCAGGTGTACTCTATGGTGTGAGTCAGGTGATTGCTTTTTTAAATACGGGTGCAGATAGGAGTAAAATGCTACATCTAGACGAAACAAAAGACCGTCATTATGTACCAGAAGTTACTTGGCAGTCTATTGAAAACCCCGGAAGGCCTATGGAAGAAGCAAATCTAGCGAGTATAGAAGAAGACTATCTTGATGCTTGGTATGTGAAAAACAGGGCTTTTTACACAGGAGAAGATGCGGGTATTTTTGACCATTATACAGAGCGTGCTCGAGGGAAAGTACTTGACCTACTAGCACTTAATAATGAAACAAACACCTATATAGAAAGCACAACGCTTACACATCACCTCTCTGTAGAATTTTATAGTGCAGATGGTACATTAGTAGTGCTCACAGATCGCAATGTAACTGGTGTAGAGCGTGTTTTTAAAAATGAACAATTTCTCGTAGAACGAGCTTTTAATAATGACTACAAAATCATACTACTGCTAGAGGATGGCTTCTGGAGAGTGCGTCATTTTGAAAAAGTAGCTTCACATCCTGCCGAAATTAAAAATGAAACTGTACCTCTAGATCTTACAATGCTAGAAGGCATGAATTATTACCCACAAGGAAGTCCTTGGGATACCTTTGGCCCTACATTTAGTAAAGACACACTTGCTACAGATTTTCAAATTATTAATGATCTTAAACTTAATTCCATAAGAGTCTTTGTAGGTTTTGAAGATTTTGGAAAAGCACGTGTTTCTAAAGAAAAGCTTGAGAAACTCACCTCACTTCTGGACGAAGCAGAAAAAGCAAAACTTAAGGTTGTGGTTACTCTTTTTGACTTTTATGGAGATTATCGCATACAAGACTGGACGATAACAAATGCACACCTTCATAGTATTGTCACTCATGTAAAGGATCATCCTGCATTATTAGGTTGGGATATTAAAAATGAACCTAATCTCGATTTTGAAAGTCGTGGGGAACGCGAGGTATTATCGTGGCTGAGTCAAACAATAGGTTATCTCAAGACTATAGATAATACGCATCCAGTAACTATAGGCTGGTCTTCTCCAGAGGCTGCGCTACATCTTAAAGAGCATGTAGATATTGTCTCGTATCATTATTATAAAGATCTTGAGGATCTTGCAGCGGCTCACAAATCCCTTACAGATGCAACTAGCAAGCCTGTGGTTTTGCAAGAATTTGGTCTCGCAGCTTATCACGGATTATGGAATCCTCTAGGACCTGATGAGAAAGATCAAGCTGCATATTTTAAGGAGTTTTATGTAACCCAGAAAAGAGATAGCTTACACTATCTCTCTTGGACACTTTACGACTTTAGGGACATACCGACTGAAGTGGCTGGTAGATTACCGTGGCGAAAGAACAAACAGGCTTTTTTTGGAATTGTGAATACACTTGGGGTGAAAGACGATGCCTATTTTATCATTAAAAATCGGTAATTAAGCCGCAACGGCCAGTTCTCCTCGTTTTCCATTTATAGCTCTACCTGCAAAATTATCTAGATACATTTGAGCAATACGGCTCATAGGTAATGCTGTTGCTGCTTGATAATTTGCTTTTGCTATTTCTGTTCTGTAGGCTTCGTTTGTTACTAGATTTTGGATTCCTGTAGCTAGACTACGTAAACTCTCTGGGTTAAAAAACTCACCTCTGTATCCTTCTTCTTTTACAAGAATACCAAGATCTCCTAAGTCTGGCGTTACTACTGCCTTACCATAACTTCCAGCTTGGTGTAATACTCCTGAGCTTCCTGTTGTAGATGTGTATGGAAAAACAACCATCGCACTTTCTGAAAAGATTACAGGTACATCTTCTTCTTCTACATACCCAGTAAATGTAAGATTAGGAACGTATTTATATACTTCTTGAACTCCTGCTAGGTATCCTGGCGTGTTAGGACTATCTGTACCAGCAATTACGATCTCAAGATCACGACCTGTGTTTTCTCTTACCTTTTGTACTGCTTCTATAAGTATTTCTACTTTTTTATAAGTTCCAAATTTTCCGAAAGTCATTATCTTAAGAGGACCAGGAGCGGCTTGGTAAGATGGTTCTAATGGAATTTCAAAAGTACCATGAGGGATCAGTACGCAATTTTTTGCATTATACTTTTCTTCTAGGATAGTCACATACTTGCTTATGGTAAGTGCTACAGTATCTGCTTTAAGAACTACACGAGTAAGCATCTCTCCAATAAAGTTATAGGCTTTTATTTTAAGTTTGTTAGATGTAAATCCTGCGCTATCAAGATCTACAGTTTCCATAATATTATGAAGTAACACCGTAGTTTTTACTCCCATTAACTTAGAAACCCAAGGAGAAAACAGTCCTAAAGCGGCTGCTACTTTCTTATCTCCAAACTTCATAAACTGTAGGTTATAAAGTACCGCATCTGGCTTTGTAGCTCTTACTGCCTTTGCAATGGATAGTACATTAGATAAGCTATTAAATTTCCAGCACTGCTTTACGGTGATTGCGCATCCATCTTCTTCAAAAGTGATATCTGCTTGTTCTGGAGTTACATCTGTGAGAAGTACAAGTTCTGTTACTTCTTGGTTTTGACGAAAGTGCTTTACTAGGTGATATGCATATTCGTTTAAAGTTACTTTGCTCGGTGGATAGGCCGTTACGATTGCTAATTTCATGATATATAGATTTGATGTTGTTGTAGTAGTATTCTTTTTGTTATGCTGCTGCTTGGTAATAGTTGGCTTCATTATTAAGCTGTGCGTATAATTCCTTTACTGCTGGCTCTGGGTAGCTGAAAAATTTAAGTGATTTTTCTTCTGAGATTTCAGCTTGTAAGTTTTCTAAAACTCTTACTAACTTCTTAGATCCTTTCTTGATCTCACATAAGTTGATGATGACATTATCTTGTATTGTAAGTAATGCTTTGAAGTATCCTTTTACTTCTTGAACGTGTGTGCTAGATACTTTTCCTTTGATGCAAGTTACTCCGTAAATGTTGTTGATTTCTAAAGCCATGATATTTATTTTTAAGTAGTTATGTTTTTTTGATAGTACAAATATGCGGCTTTGCTTTCGCGAAAGCGGACCAAAAACGTTTACTCGACCATTAGTATAGACGAATGGTAATTGACCTTCGATAAACGATTTTTGAAAATGGGCGATTTATCACGTATTTAGCTCAACAACCTATATTACAGTACTTACTAATGCTATCAAAAGTGTTTTCTATCAATGTAGAACATATTAAAAGGACGACGCTTGGATGGCAATAACAGTTTTATAAAGTATTGCTAAAACAAAACCCTCTTATTAAAGCAACAGCTTCTATAAGAGGGCAAACTACAATCTGGGGGTATATTTTACTTTACTTGCATTTTCCAGAAGTAAAGTAGTTGCGCGATAAGTAAACCACCCATCGCTGCAACTTGGGCTAACACAACTTCAAATAATGAATCGTGGAATAATATGATTAACACTATCTGTAACACTCCAAAAATGGCCGCAATTACGATAGGCTTATAATGATCTAGGGATAAATAGTTGTAGGCAAAAATATTAGATAAGGCAAAAAAAGATGTGGCAAGGGCGTACCAACCAAGTAAGGGAGCAATTGCCATATATTGATCTCCAAAGAGAACCTGAACGGCAAATGATGGGAATAAAAATGTGAATAATACAATCGCGCTTGCAAGAGCTGTGATGTATCCTACGTACTTCATAAGTACTGGCACAGAGTTTTTACCCTCTTTACGCATGGTTACTACGGTAGGTAGTAATAACATCACAAACATCCAGGTTACAAAATATACAACACGACCTATAAGTGCTAGTGAGGCATACAATCCTGCATCATACGATGGAAAAAAGTGCTTTACTAATAATATGTCACTGTTATTACAAATGATTTGGGTAAGCTCGTAACATGCTGTGAGTACAAAAAACTGAGTCACGGCCTTACTTTCTTTTGAGGTAAGTGCTGTCTCTATCGCTTTTTTTGAAGTGAGTTTCTTAAAAGGAAACACACCAGCTATAAAAGAAACTGCTATTGCTGTAGATACTGCTACAGAGGATTCTATATTGAAAAACAGTAAGAATGCAAAAGTAAGAGCAAGTCTGCATATCATCTCTAGCTGATATGTAACAGAAAGTTCAATAAATGATTTGCGTCCTTGTAGGTTACCTCGATTTACACTCATCACAAAATAAAGTGGGACTGCTATTCCAAAGATGGTAAACATTATAGGTGATGCCGTTTGAAAAAGTGACTGTAATGATGTTGCAAAAACTACAATCAACGCTCCGAGTATAATCCCAAAAGTCGTTGCCTGCTTGTAAGCTCTTTTTACAAAGGCTTCCTGTTTTGATGCATCAAACTCTGTAGTAAACTTTGCAACTGCAAGTTGGAAAGTCATCGCTATAAAAGATAGTACTAGAAGTAATGTGATTAATATAGCAGCATCTGCAAAAGCTCCAGGTCCTAATACTCTACCTAAGCCTAGGTTATAGAGGTAATTTCCTCCATTTACTACAAAGGCACTGAGCATAAATATTTGCTCTGGTGAAAGTGCTTTTTTGATTTTTTGTTGGATTGCGATCATGATTATTGATTAATAAGTCATTAGTTGGATAACTGGCTTATCAACCTTTCTATGCACTACATTTAATGTAGCTCCTGTTGACATCGTTCTTGCGTTGTGCACTATTCTTAATGTGCTTTTGTTGTTTATTACTGTAAGTCCCATAATAGTTTGTTGTTTGATTCTGGTACAAAGATGCAAGCAATTAAGAGGCTTTCGGTTGAAATTTCGATGAGCACATTTTTACTGTAGACGAATGGTAGTATTTCTTCTTTAAAGCATGTTTAGTGGTTGTATCGCTTTCGCGAAAGGTTTACTTGTTACTATATAAGGAGGGAGTTTTTAGATTGTTCGGGTGTGAAATATTTTATTTTCAACTTCTCTGTTTCTTACTGGCACGCAAAAAACATCTCCACCCAGCCTTTTTGAATTTCTTACTCAGATGTGAAACGTCTTCTCTATAACTATACGTATTTCTTACTCAGACGCAAAACATCTCCTCCCAGCCTCCTCTTCGAAGAGGAGGAGCAAAAAAAATAAAGCCCCACTTGGAACTTGCCTCCAACGAATGACTTTAGGAATGAGAGGAAGGCACATTTGGGGAGATGTAGCAACGATTTTCTTACTCGAACGCAAAACATCTCCACCCAGCCTCTGTGCATTCCTCTCGGTCGTTACTCCCTCGTCGGATGCAAGAAAGAGGAGGAGTAAATAAATGAAGCCCCTCTTGGAACTTGCCTCCGACGACTGAAGTATGAAGGAGAGGAAGGCACATTTGGGGAGATGTTCGCAACAGTAAGATTTTAGTAAACCTTAGAATGAATGGAAGGCACGTTTGGACAGATGTTAGCAGCCTAATATATTTAAAAATATCTATTTTATTGATTTACATATATTTACTCTAAAAACTAATGCAAAGATTGATTCCATACCGTAGAGACTTAAAAGAGCGAGCTCAGGAACTGAGAAAGAATATGACGCTAGCCGAATTAACTCTTTGGGATAAAATCAGAAGAAAGGCAACAGGAGCAGAATTTCATAGACAAGTGCCGTTATTAGATTACATCGTCGATTTCTATTGTCATGAAATAGGTCTTGCTATTGAGTTAGATGGAAGCATTCACGAAAACCAAATCATAGAAGACGGACTGCGTCAAGGTCGTCTAGAGGAGAAAGGTGTACATTTCTTAAGATTTACAAATGAGGAAGTGTTTAAAGATATAGATGACGTTATTATTGCTATAGAAGATAGAATAGAGGAATGTTTGTAATTGACCTAGTTGTTGTTTTTCTCACTCGAACGCAAAACATCTCCACCCAGCCTCCTCTTCGAAGAGGAGGAGTAAAAAAAATCAAGCCCCTCTTCGAAGAGGGGTTTGGGGAGATGTTCGCAACAGTAAGAATTTATCAAACCTTAGAAGGAGAGGAAGGCACATTTGAGGAGATGTTCGCAACAGTGAGAATTTATCAAACCTGAGAATGAGAGCAAGCCACATTTGAAAAATGTGTGCAACATCTACCCAAAACTCATCTCTAACCTATTTTCATCTATCAATTTACAACACAACATAAAAGCCTAAAAATTAGATGGTTCTTGGCTAAATATTGAATATTTTTATTACCTATAAACTCAAAACTACCCTTTACCAGATCTTAACCTCCACCAGTCGACGATAAGTGTCGATGAGTTGCAATTATCTTCAGATTGAAATCTTGATACATGACCATAACTTGCAACTGTAAAACAAACGTAATGAGAATAGCAACATTAATTATCGTCTTCCTTTTAAGTGCAACAGCATACGCTCAAGATATGTCTGCAGGTTTCACTTTATTAGAAACTGGAAAATATGAGGAGGCAAAAGCTTTTTTTGGAGAAGTACTAGAAGACTACCCAGATAATAAGACAGCAAGACTTTGTTACGGTCGTGCTTTAGGTCTGAGCGGTGATAGCGCAGAAGCTAGATCATTATTTACAACACTAAAGGCAGACTATCCGACGGATTTTGAAGTTGGCTTAAACTATGCCGAGTCTCTTTTATGGGATAGTGATTTTGGCGCTGCAAAGGACTTTTATGAAACCCTCGTTGTTAAAGACAGTACGAGCTTCTCTGCCCTACTCGGTTATGCAAACACGCTTTCTAACCTTAAAGAATACGACGCTGCAATCACTTATGTAAATAAAGCACTTACTGTACAACCTGGCAATGCAAATGCTGCGGTGTCAAAAAAGTTTATGCGTTTGGGGAAAGCAAACCAACTTACAACTGCTTTTCAATATGATGCGGCTATACAATTGCTTAAAAGTGCTCTAGAGGATATGCCTAACGATGAGCAAATCATAAGTGCTCTTGCAAATACGTATATCGCAAAGAAGGATTATGAGAATGCAAACACGATGTACAGCCAACTTTCAGATACCTTAACTTCTCAGGTAGGAAAGTCATTAGTTGCTCACTTGCAGAAAGACGACAAGCTTGCTTTATCACTAGCTCAGGAGAGTATCGCTTTCGCGAAAGCGGACACTACAAAAATCATTACCGCAAACGAGCGCTACATCCAGGCACTTATCTGGAACGGAAAATACGCCACGGCAAGAACTGCCATTGCAGATCTAAAAGTGACATTCCCTACAAACCAGCGCGTTGCAGCACTCAAAGCTACGCTAGGGATGTACACTGGGACTTTCAAAAAGAGTATCGAGGTATATAACGGTATCCTCGAGAAGGATAGCGCCTCTTTTGATGGAAACCTAGGGATTGCAAATGCATACCGCGCACAGGGGAATCTGGATGAGGCTTACGCTTTCGCGAAAAATACCTTAACCTTCTACCCTAATCAGAAAGATGCTACTGGGTTAATGAAAACAATAGAAAGTAGCCTTGCTCCCGTGATTGAAACACGAGCTGCCTACACTTCTGATAATGGCGATAACCAAGCATACTCTGCTGGAATGACGGCTACCCTACCATTTACAAGCAGGTTTAAAACAGTGTTCTCATATAACTATAGAACTACTGAAAATATGACTACAAATACGATGGCATATAATACAGATGCATCTATAGGTGCTCATTATAGAGTGATTAATAATACATGGTTAGAAGGGACGTTAGGATTTGTAAAAGCAGACGCAAATGCAAATAACTATACAGATGTAAATGGATCTGTTTTTATAAAATCAAGACCATTGCCACTGCAATATTTAGAGATAGGTTACAGCAGAACGCTACAAGATTTTAACGCAGCGCTACTAGACGAAAAGATATTTATGAATAACTATTCCCTGAACTACAATATGGGAACTAATATAAACTTAGGATGGTATTCTGGTCTTATGCACACGCAGCAAACGGATGGTAATTCTCGTAACTTATTATTCACATCCTTGTATTACAACTTTACAAAAAACCCAACGCTTAAAGGTGGTATCAATTACCAGTATGTAGGCTTTAAGGATCAAGTACCTACGCTATATTTTAGCCCATCAAAATATCAAGCAGTTGAGTTGTTTTTAGATCTTACAGGACAAGCAGGAAAATGGAGCTATGCAGCAAACGCTGCTGGAGGTTTACAAGTAGTAGAAGATGATGAGGCTACCACGCTATTTCGCTTAGAAGCTAGACTACAATATGCAATATCTAACCGTTTTCAAGTGGGTGCTTATGGAAAGTACAGTAACATCGCCTCTGCAACCGCAGCAGGATTTGAGTTTATAGAAGTAGGCTTAAAACTGAGATGGCAAGTGCTTAAGGGTGGTGTTGTGAAGATGTAATCTTTAAGACTACGAACTACTAGTTTAAAATATTTAAAAACGCCTTTTGGGCGTTTTTTGTTGTTATAATACACAGACAATGCTCATGCATATTGTGAGTATAATGTTTGTTTCTAGAATTATAGAACTACGATATTGGTTGTATATTTAGATCAAACAAACAAGACAGCGACCTTGATAGTTAATGGTCCCAGTGCTAGTCATTTGCGGTGGCCTGCTAACCAACATTAAAATCAACAATGAAAAATAATGTACCAATTCAAACCGATTCACAAAATTTAGGAGATATTGGAGAAACTACAGTTCAATTGATTCTAAGGAAATTTAAGTGGACTGCTGACATTATAAAAAGTGATTTTGGAGAAGATATAGATTCTAATATTTTTATTGACAACTCTAGAACTAACTATCATTTGAGATGCCAAGTAAAATCAACTACAAAGGATAGCGAATATATCAAACTATTAAAAAATGGAAATTATAGCGTTTCAATTGCTTCTAGTACACTTAAAGCCTGGTTAACATCATATTTCCCAGTATTCTTAATAATTTACGAAGAACAATCAGATTTATGCTATTGGTGTAGTCCAATTGAACAGATACTCAAAAACCCTTCAAAACTTGAGAAGGAAAAACCTTCAATACAAGTACCAAAAAAGAATATTTTCAATTCATCGTCAAAAGAAACAATTCTTGAAGAGGTAAAAAGTTTTTACCGAAAAATTCAACGTTTAGACGAATCTGTAATTGAATCGAAAATAGTCCCAATTCTAATGCCAAATTATCGCATTATTCCATTTCATCACTATTCAAGTTTCATTTTTGAAAGCACAGAATTATCACCAGAAATATCAGGAGATTATATTGAACTTTTACCAAGTTGGATGTCAGTTTTAAAAAGAATAGACCCAACTAGTATTTTAACATCAATAAAGTTGAAATCTAATAATACAGAAATAGACGTTTTTCTAACAAATCTCAAAAAGAAAATAAACTCATTTGAATACAGCTTAAAAGATAATGAGTGGATTTCTTTTATAGTTAGTCCTATAAAAATAGAATCAAATAAATCATCTTGGTCAAATCAAATTACATTTTGGAATTCTTATTCAAAATTAAATAACACTATAATAGATGATTACGATTACTGTTTTGAAATACCAAATAATTTTTTAAGACAAGTTAGTAGACGTGCGAGAAGCTGGGATTTTATGCATCACGTTAATCCGACAAAAGATATTGCAATCCAACTATTTGGCTCTTTTGAAATTACACCAACAATAAAAAAAATAGAACAAATTCACGATAATAACATTAAAGGTCAATTAGTTTTATGGAGCTGTAAAACAGAAGAAATAGAGCAGTTACAAGAAATACTTTCTGAAAATGAATTAACTATAAGAATAATTGAAGATAATAAAGGAGAACAATTATTGGCTATAACAAAGCCAATGTTTGACCCTTTTATTGGATTATATAGTGTTCCTATGGATTGGGATAGTTTCGAAAAAGGAAATGTCAGAAATAAATTAATTCAAAATAAACTATTTGACTTAATTCCTGGAAAAGAATATAAAGGCAAAGTACCTAAATATTTATCTGAGGTTTTAAATAAGTATTCTCACAAAGACTATAAAAGCGTAACAATAACCGAAGCTGAATATATCGCAGGATTTCCATTAAAATTAGAAGATAGACAAATTTTTGTTTCAAGATTTCAAATGATACCAAAGGATATCGTCCACGAAATTGAGGAGAAACTTAATAAATCCCAACAGTTAAACTTAAAAAATTATCATATAGAATTTGGTTTAAAAGATGATTCATTATGGGAAACTCCTATATATGAATTGTTAATATCCTGGACACCAGAAGTCATAAAATCATCCAAAGAATCATACACTGATAATGAAAGTGAAATACTAGAAATATTTAATCATTTAATGCCTACTAAAGAAATAGATTCTTTACGGTTAAAAAACACCTTTGAAATTCTTCGTTTTGCGGGAGAAATAGGATTTGAAAATTAACTCGACACGACACACAACTCAATTAATAAAATCCACCTTCAACTCCCCTCAATAAGTACTTCTAAGCTTATCTTAACCTATAATTTCCCAATTTGATCTTACTACTTCTCTGAAGGTAATAGCTTATTTGAGAGCTTAGTTATCATTACGATGAGCACTTTTTACTACTCATACTCGAGATATGCTTTCGCGAAAGCGAACTAAGCAATGTAGTATTATCGCTCATAAGTACATTTTACCCCACCCCACAAAAAAAGCCACCACCGTCCCCGGTGATGGCTAAACATCAATCAAATCAAATCAAAAAACTACTTATCTTTTTATGACAAACTTGCCACTGTGTTGTTGTGAGGCACTATCTATTATTTTATAAGTGTAGATACCTGTTTGTAAATTTGGAGCATTATAAGCTGCTGTTAATCCTCCGTTATTTGTTGTTATTTCTTGTGTATCTACTATGCGTCCTAGCATATCTACTACCGTGATTTGTACTGTTGCACTTGCTTGTGGCAAGCGTATTGTAGTCTGCGATATAAAAGGGTTAGGGTAATTTATTAAGGCATCTGCTACCACTATATTTTCTTCGGTTGAGAGTACTTCTGAGTTTGCAAATTGTATATCATTAACATCCATTTCCTTTGTAACCATCGTTCCATCTTGAGAGACCATGGTAAATACTACCGTTACTAGATCATTAAGTAACAATGGTGTTCCCGACGGACTTGTAAAGTTCTCAAATGAGATATCAAAATCTTGATAGTTGTCTGTAAGTACTATTGTTGCTTTATACTGATCTTCCCAGATTTCTATACTTTCCTTTACAAAAGTGATTTCTAAGTTTCCTGTTCCCTTTGCTGTCATTTGTAATGCATTAAACATGCTTACATCTACTGCTTGAAAACGTGCTGTAAGTGCTCTATATGACGCAACATAACTGTTTGTAGTTGCGGTGAGTGACAGGTTGCGTTCTATAGCATAGGTGTCATCTCCGTATGTTTGTTCATTTTCTGAAATCTCGTAGGTTATTACATCTGTACCTTCTTGAGATGCATCTACTCCCCATGGCCCGTCAGATAAGAATAAATCATCTGGAGTATTAATCCCGTCGCCTATTCTAAAGCCTATGTCAAATAAGTATCCAGTATCTATGGTTACTTGTGTGATGTAATTTTGGCCAAGTGAGATGCTAGAGGTTGTTGTTACAATTTCGCTTGTTTCTGTTGCTCTTATTCCTGCGTCAAAAGTCACACTTTCGGTTGCATTTGTATTGATGATTTCTAGTTGTAAAGCTCCGTTGTTATAGTTTCCTTTTTTTACAAATACGGTAGGTGGTGTCGAGGTATTATATGAAGTTACTGGCTTCTGTACTTCTAGAAGATTCAAAACTTGTTGTCCTAGTTTGTGTAAATCATCTATCGAGTTTGCCCATATTTGGAAGTTGTAAAATGTTACATCATCTTCATAGCTATCAAGATTCCAGTGGCTTTCTACAGCAAACTCAGTCTCGTTGTTTACCATTTTCGCCGAAAGGCTTAAAACAAATTCTACACTCCCATCTATATTTTTAATGAGGGACTTAATAAATTGTTGATCATTAATTGCTATGGTAGAGACAGAGATAAGCTCTGCTCCTAATAAACGATCACAGATATACTTAGTGTGCTCATACACGCCATTTTCTGTCTTAAGTGCAAGTATAGATGCGGTTGAGAGCTCTCCTTTTATATAATCTACAGCATATACATCTGTTGCATTTGTGATAGCTACAAGATCTGTAGGTGTAGACTCTACTACATAATCTTCATCAATTTCCTCTAGTGGAATAAGGTCTGCAAGCGTAAAGGCCTGTGCAGTTCTTACGGCATAGGTTTCTTTCTTATCTACTAGTGGTGCAAGGTCTTTGTTAAACTCATAACTCTCCTTTGCACGATTAAAATTACGTTTTGCAATGGCGTTAGACAGTCTATTGTTACTTTCTAGTCCTCCTTTATTTCCTGTAGATGCTTCTGGGTCAATAGTCGCACACATCCCGTATCCTGAACATGATGGATCTTCACAATCAATAAGTCCGTCACCATCATCATCAATTCCGTTATCACAAATTTCTTGTAAAACTGGTGCTGTAGGGCAACGTGCGCCATCATTACTATTACTTGATGGTCCAAAGGCAAAAAGATTTGAATCCATACCATTACTTCCAGTTAAGTCTTGTACACTTTGTATTACATAGATAGTTCCTGTTTGATTTGCAGATACATAAAAACGTCCCGATGCATCAAAATATACAGCTCCATAGGTATAATCAAGCCCTGATAAAATAGGTACGATACCTAATGTTTGTACTTGTCCATTTTCTGGATTAATTCTATATAAAATGTTTGTTCCTTTTTCAACAGCATACAATTGGTTATCTACTGCATTAAATGCCCAGTCGTGAATACTTAAACCTTGAGATAATGAAGCCGTCGAAGTAAGCTCTGTATATGTTTCTGATGCTGGGTCGAGGTCTACGGTGTAGTATGTGCTCCCGCCAGCTTTAAAGTAATATTGTCCTGTGGCACTTATGTCACCTACATACTTGTTACCTGTAGGCAATGCATCAATAGTGATGGTCGTGGTCTCAAAGTTCTTACCTATCTTAACAATAGATTTTGCAGGGCTTGATAAGTATCCCCAGATGTAACCATCTGCTGGATTATATGCTGCTGCGTTTATGTTTCCTGGTGTGATATCCTTTGCTGCTAGAAAAGAGTTTCCAGATGCAAGGTCAATAGAATAAACATCATTGTATTGAAACAAATAAGCGCTAAAATCACAATTAAAAGGTACATCTTGTGCGCTGGCTGTAAATGAATACAACAGGCAGCTTAGTGCTATTATTTGCCTTGTAAGAGAGTAGAAATTTGCAATCATAATGCTTCTATTGATGTGATTATAGAAACAAAATTAGGCAGTTTATACCCTGATTTTCAATTTATTCGACCGCACTGATACTTGTATCGTTGAGTGGTAATTTACTGTAGACGAATGGAATTTGTTGTTTTATAGCAAGTTAAGACGCTTCATAAGTTCAGGTCTGTTAGATCGACTTATTGGGATTACATCTCTAGCTATCAGGACGCTATTATCCTCAATATCAACTATTTTCTTAATGTTAATAATGTAAGAGCGATGTATTTTTAAGAAAAGACTATCTGGTAGTTTTTCTTCTATTTTCTTAAGTGTAGAGTGTACGGTATAATTTTTTCCTTCTGTTTTTATAAGTACGTAGTCACCTTTTGCTTCTACTAGAAAGATTTTATCAAACTCAATTTTTATGAGACGCCTATCTATGTTTACATACATCTCCTTTTCTGAAGCCTCTTCTTGTTTTGCTTCTTGAGGCAACGCAGTTTTTTGTTCAACTGGAGATTTAAAGTTCTCTACTTTTTGCATGGCTTTGAGAAATCTAGGTAGCGTTATAGGCTTTACTAGATAATCTACAATACAATCATACTCAAAAGCTTCTATCGCAAAGTCGCGATCTGATGTTGTAAGTACAATTTTAGGCGGGTTTTTGAGCGAATCTATAAAGTCAAAACCAGTAAAATCTGGCATGTGTATGTCTAAGAATATGAGGTCAATCTCGTTCTTATTTAAAAACTTGATTGCCTGCATTGCATTAGGAAACTCATCAATTACATTGAGTTCATCTACCTGGCTACATAAATGCGATACGATAGTACGTGCCGCAGTTTCATCATCTACAATTATACAGTTCAACATTTAGATATTTTGTGATTTATTATGCAATTTACAGATTATAAATCTTTTATGAAATGGATTACAGCGGTTAGAATGCTATCAAATTCTTCTTTCAAGGTAGACTTTCCTTCCTTAAGTTCATCTTCATAGGCAATGGCCAGTTCGTACCCTTTTTCTAATCCTACGATTCCTAATTTGTGCTTTATCTTATGTACGTTTTCGGCCGCTTTCGCGAAAGCGGAATCATTCATATTACCTTCATACTCGGCGATTTCTTGAGGTAATTCTGTTTGTACAACGCCTATAAGTTTTTTTTCAAAACCTGCGTCTCCACCTGAAAGTTCCTTTATATAATTAAGATTAGGCTGTTCCATATTATGTAGTTTGAGGCAGTGTAAAATAAAATGTGGTCCCTACACCTTCGGTGCTATCTAACCAAATCTTACCATCATAAAAATGTACGATTTTCTTAACGATAGATAACCCAATTCCCGTGCTTTCAGAATCATTTTCTAGCTTTTGAAAGACTTGAAAAATCTTATGGAAGTATGCCTGATTAATTCCTTTTCCATTATCCTTTATTTCAAACTGGAAAACGTCATCAAGATTTCGTGCAATTACTTCTACAACTCCCTTAGGCTTATCAATACTACTCACAGCATTACCTATCAAGTTTTGAAACAACTGCTGAATTTTAAAACGGTCTGCAAGAATAGTAGGCATTTTATGCACTTTTATAGTGATATGCTCTGGTAAATGCATGAGATCTACCGTCTCTTTTACAAGAATATTTAAATCTATTTTTCGCTCTGTACGAACTTCCTTATCAATAGAAGAGTAATTTAAGATTCCTGTAATAAGGGCATCCATTTTTTCTAAATGGGTTACTATAAGCCCTATTTGTGTTTTTCCCTCCTCGCCTATAGCATCTCCATAATCTTCTTTAAGCCAGCTTACTAATGCCTCAATACTGCGCAGTGGTGATTTGAGATCATGAGATACAATATGTGCATAATCGTTGAGCTCTTGGTTTTGTAATGCAAGCTCTTTTACAAGTAATTCTTGATCCCTATTTACTAGGATAAGCTGCTCTGCCTGCTGGCTTATATATTCGGCTAGATTTGTTTCTCCAATATCTATGTCTCCATCTTCTTCACCAAAAGGTTGTACAGCATTTATAACAGACTGTAAACGTATTAATAAACCTTGCTGGCGTTCTGATTCTTCTCTAAGCTGCTTATTTGCCTCAAATAACTCATCTGAGCTTATTTGCATAGCTCGCTGGGTCATTTTGAATTGATCGTCAAGATTATCATACGATGCTGCCACCGCATTAAAAAAGACCTGCATATCCTCACGATCTTTAAGATCGTCAGGAAGATATTTACGTATTTGTCTTTTTAACAGTGGATTCATTTACTCGCTTATTAAGGTAATTGTCATGGTCTGGTTGTGCAATTTACAACTACGTTCTCCGTAAAAAGGGGCAATCTCTCCGTAAGAGTACATCCCACTTATCACAACATCATCACCTATCACACTCATTACCTCCTCAACTTCCTCTTCTATACGTTGATCTAGTACTAATTTACGTCCTATACAGCTTATAAGCAATGCTAATTGTGGCGGATTATTTCTACCTTCCATCGCACGTAATGCTGCCGTTTCTGATGCAGAAGCGATGCTATCCATATTAGTCATCATGAGTTGCACCTTAGATTGCTCTGGCACATCTCCCGCTAGAATCATCGCATTTTTATCTTCGTCTATATTTAAAATAGTTCGTACAAATGACTGGTCATTTTCTGCACTTTTAACATTGAGCGGATATATAAGCGCAGAGCCTGGAAGTTCTTTTGCTTTGTCACCTAGATATGTTTTATATAAATCTAATGCTGGTTTACCATCTATCTCATATAAGATATTACCATCAGATTTTGTAATGAGCCTTTCTGGTCCAAAGGGTGTCCACCCACCATAAATAGAAAATGACGCTTCAAAAGTTTCTCCATAAAAACCTATGACTACAATCTCGCCTTCCTTTGGCGCCTCATTATAAGAAGCAAGTGTTTTTTCAAAACGTGCATCATCTCCACACAGTCCGCCAGTAATTAAAACATTAGGCAATGCTCCTTGCATTCCCTTGGTGAGCGCAGATCCATTTACAAAACTTCCTTCAGATAACACAAATACATGCTTAAGGCCTTCTGCAGTTAACTTCTTTATTATTGTAGATCCCGCCTTCTCACTATCATCTCCTACTTCATGTATATTAAATGTTTGAATCTCAAAGGAAGACTTTTCAAATTCTATGGCAGTTATGGTGATATGTTCATCATTTACTGCTCCAGCTACAATCTCACCACTAGAAGATCCAAAAACAAGATGCCCTGAAGGAAATAAGTCTCTTACTTCCTCAAAAACGCCTTCTTTTTCTAGAAGAAAACGATTCCCTAGAATAAGCACCAGCGGATTATCAAGTGTTATTGATTCACTTAAATAGTTCCATGAACCAGACGAGTCGCGTTGTAATTGTACTGTTTTCATTGTGTTATTTTTGTAGTGTAAAGAAGAACGTTGTACCCTCCCCTACGATGCTTTCTAACCAGATACTTCCTTTATATAAGTCTACTATTTTCTTCACGATAGAAAGTCCTATACCAGTAGAGTCTTTGTGGTTATTAAGTGATTGAAAAATTTTAAATATTTTATCGTGATACTCCTTAGGAATCCCAATTCCATTATCCTTTACAGTAAACGTGTAATGAGTTTTGTTTTCTGTGAAACCTACTTCTATGAGACCTTTTTCTTTATCACAATAGCGTATAGCATTACTCATCAAGTTCTGAAACAACTGTTGTAACTTGACTTTATCACCATTTACCGTAGGTAAATCTGGATGAATATTTAATGTTATATGTTCTGGACAGTGAAGTAAAGTTTCTATATCTGCTAGTACTTCTTGTAAATTTACTTTTTCTCGAGGTGCATTTTCAGATCCTACACTGGAGTATTCAAGAACATCAGATATAAGCTGCTCCATCTTTTCTAAAGTAGTATCTATCATCTCAAGATGACTCTTTGTTTCTTTAGTGAAGACATCTTCATTATCATCCTTAATCCAATTTACTAGGGCATTTATACTCCTAAGCGGACTTTTAAGATCATGAGAGACTACATGTGCATATTCTTGTAACTCATCATTACTTTTTTCAAGCTTCTTTAAAAGATTTTCCTTTTGTATCTCTAAACTTTTGAGCTCTGTTATATCGAGGTGTATTCCTATAGAGCCTATGACTTTACCATTAAGATTATAGTTTGGAGCACCACTTATTAGCCAGTGTTTCAATTCACCACTCTTAGTTATAGCCTGCACTTCGTATGAATTTGACGCTCCGCTCAACCTATCATTATTCTCTTGAGTAAGTTGTTTTTGAGACGCTGGAGTAAGTAATATCTCCTTCGCTTTTTTACCTAGGAGTTCCTCTTCGGTATAACCAGATAACAATTCAAAACTGTTATTGATCATCAAGACTTCATCATCAAGATTGACCTCAATAAGTCCCAAGTTCATGTTTGCAATAATGTCACTATATTTTTGACGTTCTGCTTCTATGCTTTCGCGAAACTTTCTTCTCAAGGTAACATCTCTATACGTCCAAAGGTGACCTTTATAAATACCTTCTTCATAAATAGGAATAAAATCTCTCTCCAAGATACGACCATCAACTAATTTAAGCTCATCAGATAGCGCTTGTTCTTTTTTTCGCGTAAGCGTATTTATTCTTGATACAAATTCTTCTGGATCTTTAAAAAGATCTTTGCTATCTTCAGCTGCATGCTCGCAGTTTACACCTATAAGTTGCTCTGGACTTGATGGAATATTAAAAAAATCGCAGAAGCGATTATTTGTGATTACAATATTGCGATGCTCATCTTCAAGTAGAATACCACTTTCTAGGTTTAAAATAAGTGCAGATAATCGATTTTCTGAATCTATAAGGCGCTGCTCGGCTGCCTTGTCTTGCGTAATATCCCTTACAATACCTTGAGCAGCGATAGGTTTTCCTTCATCATTAAAAACAATACTTGCATTAATGTGAACCAATTTAATGGATCCTGAAGACACTATTATTTTTATTTGAAAATCTGTTATTGCTCCTTTTGTGGTAAGAACCTCAAAACCTTCAACAACTTTATCATTTTCATCTGGGTGAACAATGTCCAAAAGGTTGAAGTTATCTTCTAGCGTGTACCCAAGAAGTGTAATGGCAGCGTCATTCATTTTGATAACATTGCCAGATAACTCCATAACTACATAGGCATCTACTATGTTTTCAAATACTCCCTCAAGTTCAGAAGTGCGTTCTTTTACAATATCTTCAAGTTTTGAATTTGAAACTCTTAACTCCTCAGATTTGTGATATAATTCTAATGACTTTTCCTCAAGAATACGCTCGGCTTCTTTTCTAGCGGCCTTTTCACGCGCTAGCGCTCTTTCGTACATCTTAATTTTGGAGTCACTCATATGTTGCTATGCTGAATTTTACTTCGGTTCCGTTTTCTTTTAATTTTTCAACTAAGATAGTAGCTTTTGTATTAAAAAACTCAAAAGTTTTATTCATTAATCCGCGACCAAAGGCATGCATGGCTCTACTTGACTTATAGATCATTACGAGACTTTCTGGAGTCTTCTCTTCTATGGTAAAAGTAGGCAATTCTGCATCTGGATAAATCTTTCTAACTTCTACATGTATATGATTTTCTATAGATGAAAGCATCTCTATAGGGTCTGTATATTGCTTTAAAAAAGAAGGATAACTTTTCTCTACCACTGAGAAAAAGTGCTCTCCATATACCAGTAATAAATCATCAATTACAAGTCCCGTTTCCTTACTTAAATTAGTAAGTAAGCTCACCATTTCTGTAAAGCTATATGTTCCTACTGCTGTATAAACACCATTAGAAGGTAGCTCAGATTCATTAAGAATGGTGTCAACCATTTCTAAACCAAATTTTGTTTCAACAAGATCTAAAAACTCTGTAAATACAATTCCTTTCATTATGCTTTGATTAATTCATTCATACTCCAGTACTCTAACGCCGATTTTATTTTCTCAACGTAGTGATCGTACTTCAAAGGTTTGATAATATAACCTGCTACTCCCGTGTCATAACAAGCTAGTATATCCTTGCGGTTACTTGAGGTTGTGAGCATGACTGTTGGTAAAAATCGTAAAATTTCGTCTTTTTTCAAAATCTTCAAGAACTCTATTCCGTTGATTTTTGGCATATTAAGATCGAGAAACAGCACGTCTGGTAAGACCGAGTGGTCTTTAAGTATTTCAAGTGCTTCCTCACCATTTTTTGCCTCTATGAGCTCATGGTTCATTTCTAGCTTTGCTATAGCTCGCTTGAGTTTCATTACCTCAATGGCATCGTCCTCAACGAGCAGTATTCTTAATTTTCTTGTCCCCAAAGTATTGATCTTTATGTTTCCAAAGTTGGTCAATTAAAGTCGATATTCTTCAATAATTAAGTCTAACGAGTCCTTTACTATAGACGGATGACGTTTAAGTGTCGACGAGTGGTAATTTACATGTATAATTTACCACTTTCAAATAAACTATCCCTCACGGCTATTTCCGTCCAGAAATAGTGTGTTTTCTCAAAAGCTGACATCCATCATATTCTCTGTTTTTGTCATATAGTAATTTTGAAAAAACTCAAAATCAATGTGTACCCTTATATCAAAGTACAATGTGGCAGGACCACGATATACAAGTTATCCTACTGTGCCTTATTGGGATCAAGATAACTTTTCACTCACCCAGTGGAAGAATACCTTACAAGAAAGCTTTCGCGAAAGCAATACTTCACAAGGAATAAGTCTCTATGTACATTTACCTTATTGTGAGAGTATGTGTACTTTTTGTGGATGTAACAAGCGTATTACAAAGAATCATGATGTTGAGATTCCTTATATACAATCTGTACTTAAGGAACTTGCGATGTACGTAACTTTACTAGGAGACAAGCCGGTGATTAAACAACTACACTTAGGTGGAGGAACTCCTACATTTTTCTCACCAGCACATCTAGAACGTCTTATGGACGGGATTTTTGCACTTACAAAAAAGGCTAGCACTTTTGAACTCAGCTTTGAGGGACACCCTAATAATACTACAAAAGAGCATCTTGAGTCACTATATAACAAAGGGTTTACTAGAGTTTGTTATGGAGTTCAAGATTACAATACAACGGTACAGAGAGCAATAAATCGTGTGCAACCTTATGCTCACGTGCAAAACGCTACAGAAAACGCTCATGCAACAGGTTATGAATCTGTAGGACATGATATCATTTATGGACTACCGTTTCAAACCCAGGATGATGTTATAAATACTATAAATAAAACCATCTCTCTTCAGCCAGACCGTATCGCTTTTTATAGCTACGCTCACGTGCCATGGATAAAAGGTAATGGACAGCGAGGATTTAAGGATGGAGATTTACCTAGTGCAGACCAGAAGAGAATGCAGTATGAGATAGGCAAAAAGATGCTAGTTAAAGCAGGGTATGTTGAGATAGGTATGGATCACTTTGCGCTTAAAACAGATGCACTATTTGAAGCCCAGCAATCGGGAACTATACATCGTAACTTTATGGGATATAACGCTAGCAAAACGCAAGTAATGATAGGCTTAGGAGTATCTGCCATAAGTGATAGCTGGTATAGTTTTGCTCAGAATGCAAAAAATATAGAGGAATATCAACAGCTTATAGAAGATGGTATTCTACCTATTTTTAGAGGTCATATCCTTACTGAAGAAGATCTTATCATCAGACAACATATTCTTAATTTAATGTGCTCGTTTGAGACTTCTTGGGATAAGGATCAAGGAAATTTTGCAGAGCTTCCAGATGTTCTTATAAAATTAAAGGAACTAGAAAACGACGGACTTCTAGAAATACATGCAAGAAAATTAATTGTTACAGAAAAGGGACGTCCTTTTGTGAGAAATATATGCCTTCCGTTTGACATGAGATTACAGCGCAATAAACCAGAGACTCAGCTATTTTCTATGACGGTTTAAAAATCACCTCAACGTTTACTAAAAAAGGGAAGCATTACTGCTTCCCTTTTTTTATGCTCTTGAAGATTATAAGACCTCATCAAGTTCACGATTATCTTTGCGAACTAATACGATCTTTGTTATAAGTTAAAAGCCATTGTAATGATATAAATAGGTCGAGACCTTTAAAAACTAAGCAGTTTAATAAAGTACTTGTATATTCTCTTACTATTTGTAATCCTCTACTTTTCATCAGTATCAGATTTTTTTGAGTCTCCCTTTATCATGTTTAGTACGATAAGTACAAGAGTGATACAAACTAAGGCAAATACTCCTATGAGTAGTGCTCCCATTCCCCAGTCTACGAGAAGTATTAAAAAATGTTCCATAATTATAAATGTTTGGTTGTTATTAATGACAAGAATGTTGTGCAGCCACTTTTTCTATGCTTACCATTTTTGATGGTGATACGTACGGAATACCAAGGCCAAGACCCCGTACTATAAATAAGACTCCTACAATGACTACAAAAACAGGAATCATCTTAACGATGCGCTGCTTTGCTTTTCCTTTTAAAAAATTACCTAAATAGATAGCAGTGGTCATTAATGGAATGGTACCTAATCCAAAAACTGCCATATACAATCCTCCTTCCCAAGCACCACCAGAAGCAAGTGCGCCAAAAATTGCCATATATACAAGTCCGCAAGGCAATAGTCCGTTGAGATATCCTATAGTAAAAAACGTACCTGGATCTTTTTTCTTAAGAGCAGTTCCCATGGAGCTCTTTACTTTCCCAACTGCCTTATATAACGGTCGTGAGAAGTTGTATTTATTGAAAATTTTAGTGGGTATGAGAATAACTACAATCATAAGTACACCTATGATTATAGATAGTTGCTGCTGAATACCAAAGAGATTAAAACTTTTACCTACAATCCCAAATACTAAGCCCAAAACACTGTAAGTAAGTATACGACCAGTGTGGTAACTCATTAATTGGAAAGCTCTTTTTACAGGATTTTTACGATCTACGGGCAACATAAATGCAATGGGACCACACATTCCCACACAGTGGAAACTGCCCAAAAGACCAAATATGAGTGCAGACCACAACATTAGTAAACGATTGACTTTTTATACATGAATTCCTCTTCCCCGTCTGTCCACTCTATGATAATGTTCCATCGACCGTCTATCAGCTGATTGTCAGGTATGAGCAAATTAGATCCTGAAATAGCCAAAGGCACTTCAAAATCAAGTTGCTGATTAGACGGTCTGTATAGAAACACTTTTCCTTTATTTGTACTTTCTGAAATAGACGGTGGGAAGGTGAGTAACCATCCTTCTGGCGTGCGTTTCCCACTAATCTCTCCTACGAGGTTGCGCGCATTAGTCTCTGCATCTATTTCGGTTTGATATGCCATTTCTTTAGCATAATACTCTTCTGTCACAAGATCATGGCTATAATTATCATCTGTACTCATCGTGATAACCATGTACAGAATAAAGCCCATAAAACAAGCCATGGCCACTACAATACCCTTTCCCCAGTTCCATTTCATAACTCTTGTGTTTTAGTGATTTCTTGATTATTCTTCAGCGCTTCCATCATCAACTTTGCGCTGCATGCTTCGTTAGTTCCTGGCTGTCCTTTTTTACAGCCATCACAACATTTTTTATGCTCTGTACTCATAGTTTTTTTGTTTTGCTTTCGCGAAAGCGTACTCTTACTTATAACTTCTAGGTCCCAGAAATGCCGTTGTTGTCGTCTCAATAAGTTGATCGCCGCTGTACACTTCTATTTCCAAACGTTCTTTATCACTTTTAATACCGCTGGCATTGATTTCTATAAATAGCGTTCCCTCTGCGAGTCCTTGTGCATCTACACTGAAACTATTACCAGAAACTACTTCTATAGTCCCTTTATGAGAGCGTAGTTCAAAATGCACATCTTCTATCTCCTCTACCGTTTTATTAACCAGCTTAAAGGTGTAGACATTACTAATCATGTTATTGTCTTTATGCTCATAAAGTTGTCCTGGTAATCTGAGAATGCGAGCTTCTACATCATTACGTAAAAACAACATCCCTATGAGTACCGCAGTAAGAATACCTAGTACAGCAACATACCCCTTGAGACGAGGTGTGAATTTAAATGGCGCTTTCTTTTCAATATTATCTTCACTAGCATACCGTATAAGACCTTTAGGAAGATCTACTGCTTCCATCATATGATCACAAGCATCTATACAAGCAGTACAGTTTACACATTCTAACTGTGTACCGTTACGTATGTCTATCCCTGTAGGGCATACATGCACACATGCGAAGCAATCTATACAATCTCCTTTCCCAGTAGATGGTCTGTCTTCATTTTTCTTAAACTTAGCTCTTCCTTCTTCCTTCTCTCCACGCTTATGATCATAAGCAACAATAATAGATTTGTTATCTAGTAACACTCCTTGTAACCTTCCGTAAGGACAAGCTATGATACACACCTGCTCTCTAAACCATGCAAATATGAAATAGAAAACCCCAGTAAATATGAGAAGTGATATTAGCGTACTAACGTGCTTAGATGGTCCGTCTGTGATGTACCTAATAAGCTGATCGCTCCCTATGAGATACGCAAGAAATACATTTGCAATTATAAAAGAGATGATAAAAAAGATAGTCCATTTTAAAACTCTCTTTTTGATTTTTTCCTTGTTCCAAGGCATTTTTTTTAGACGTATCTGTTTACCACGATCGCCATCTATCCAGTACTCAATACGACGAAAAACCATCTCCATAAAAATAGTTTGCGGGCAAATCCAGCCACAAAATATTCTACCAAATGCTACCGTAAATAGGATTACAAATACCACCCCAATAATCATCATGATTACAAAGAGATGAAAATCTTGAGGCCAGAATGGATACCCAAAAATATTGAACCTACGCTCCAGCACATTAAACATAAACAGCTGGTTCCCTCCTACTTTTATAAATGGTGAGCTAAGTAAAATAGCAAGTAATAAATAACTCACATACTTACGGTATTCATACCATTTCCCACTTGGCTTCTTAGGAAATACCCATGCGCGTTTCCCTTCCTTATCAAGGGTTCCCATGGTATCTCTAAAGTTATCTTTTCCTTGCTCTGCCATTATATATTACTTAGATAAGATTAACAGAAAAATACAGTCTGTATCACCTATGACCTCATGCTCTACCTCTAATGGTATTTCAAAAGTCTCATAGGTGTCTATAGATTTTGAGAAGGTCGCTGTTCTAAAAGTGACCGTTCCCTGTATGATCAAGATTTGCGCTTTGCTAGGTGCTGTATGTTTTTCTAGTACAACATCCTTTTTAAGTCCTATTGCTATAATTTTAGTCTTATCATTTTCATAATAAGGCTTCATTATCGGAGCAGTACTTGAACTTAATGCAATCGCTATATCTTGAATCATCCGTTTATTATTTAGTTACTCGTTAATTGCACTGCTGTGCTATCTGTAACAACATCCTTTACTGGTGCTGCTGGTGCATCTGGATTTACCCATAACTCACCTTCTGCCTCCTTAGGCTCTGCAGGCGTGGTGCCTTGTAAGCTTAACACGAAGCTAGCTACTTGCGCCATCTCGGCAGCTTTAAGTTCGGACTTCCAGGAGATCATACCTTTACCATCACGACCACCTTCTGATATAGTTTTGAATACATTTTTGATTCCTCCACCCAGAATCCAGTGCTGGTCTGTGAGGTTAGGTCCTATACCTCCACCACCATCTGCTTTGTGACAAGCAATACAGTTATTTGTAAAAATGGCTTTACCAGCATTAATATCACTCGCATCTGTGAGGAGTGTTACGGTATTTACGTCTACAAGATCTTTTGCCGTTTTTTTCCATTCTTCTATTTCTGCTTTTGCTTCGGCTACAGCAACTTCATATTCTTCGGCTTGGTTATAATCGTCTAGTACTTCAAAACGCACTAAATATATTACTGCAAAGACTATTGATGCGTAGAACATATACACCCACCATGGCGGCAAGTTGTTATCAAGCTCTTGTATACCGTCATAGTTATGATCTAGTATAATCTCATGCTCTTCGGCTATCTCTTTACTTCCTAGAGATGCTTTATACTTGTCTTTAATCCACTTAAACTGATTTGCTTCTGCGAGTGCCTCTTCTTTATCAAACTTTGCTTGTGCTTCTGGCTTAAGCGTTTTGTAAAGAACATTGCGCAGCGCAGCCATGCTCACTTCTCCTGCTGTATAAAAAAGCATGATTATGCCTAGTATAGCCCAGACCCACGGTTGCTCTAGAAATATAGAGGTCTCCCCTGTAGTCCCTACGTAATCTATAAGGAAATATCCTAATAATGAAAAGCCTAGTATTCTTAAAAATGATGCTGTCGTTCTCATTCTTCTATAGTATTTACGTTGAGTGTATCATCATTAAGCGGGATGTTACTTACCTCTGTGATGTGTGCTTTCTTAGCTGTAAATACCCAAAAGAATAGTGCAGCAAAAAAGATGAAAAATATGAGTAATGATACTATAGGATAGATCTCCACTCCATCTATATTTTCTAAGTTTCCTTTTATAAATTTAAACATGGTGCTAGTCGTTTAAGATGGATGTAGTACCATCTGCGTTTTTAACTTTAATATCTGTTCCTAGTCGCTGTATGTAAGCTATAAGAGCTACCACCTCACGGTTACGCATCTCTACAAAGTCTTCACCGTTTTCTTCGGCATATTTTTTATCTGCCTCGTAAGTTTTGGCAAAGTCTGGATCTGAGTAGAGGTTCTTCTCTATAGCTATTCCTTGTGCCGTCATAGACTTTTGAGCATTTGCAATATCTTCTGGAGTATATGGAACCCCTAGCGTAACCATAGCTTCCATTTTTGTCTCTGTGAGATCTTTATCTAATTCTCTACTTAATAACCATTTATAAGATGGCATAATAGAACCAGACGAAGTACTCTGCGGATCATAGAAGTGATTTAAGTGCCAGTTATCACTGTACTTTCCTCCCACGCGCATAAGATCTGGCCCAGTACGCTTACTTCCCCATAAGAATGGGTGATCATACACATACTCTCCCGCTTTTGAGTATTCTCCATAGCGCTCTACCTCACTTCTAAATGGTCGTACCATTTGAGAGTGACACCCTACACACCCTTCACGTATATAAATATCTCTACCCTGTAGCTCTAGTGGTGAATATGGCTTCACACTTGATATCACCGGGATATAATCATCAACAATAAGTGATGGTATAATTTGCACCATACCTCCAATAAGAATAGCGATAGTTGCAAAAATGGTAAGCTTTACCGGGCGTCTTTCTAACCATGTATGGTATCCTTCTTTTGAGGTACGTTTCTTTGTTACTTTAGGTAAAGGAGCAGCCTCTGCAAGTTCATCTGTAACGTTGCTACCTGCACGAGCAGTCATGATCATATTATAAACACCTATAAGGGCTCCTACAATAAACATACTACCACCTATAGCACGCATCCAGTACATAGGGATAATCTCACTTACTGTTTCTAAGAAGTTACCGTAGGTAAGCGTTCCATCTGGATTAAATTGTTTCCACATAAAGGCTTGTACAAAACCAGCAACATACATAGGTAATGCATATAGTATAATACCTAACGTTCCTATCCAGAAGTGGAAGTTGGCTAACTTAGTAGACCATAATTTTGTCTTGAATAATTTTGGAACCATCCAGTATACCATACCAAATGTGAAGAAACCGTTCCAGGCAAGTGCACCTACGTGTACGTGCGCAATAATCCAATCACTAAAGTGAGCTATCGCATTTACATTTTTAAGCGAGAGCATTGGCCCTTCAAAGGTTGCCATACCATAACCTGTAATCGCAACAACCATAAATTTAAGAACAGGATCTGTACGTACTTTATCCCACGCTCCACGTAGTGTAAGTAGTCCGTTTATCATTCCTCCCCATGATGGAGCAAGAAGCATGATGGAAAATGCAACACCAAGATTCTGCGCCCAGTCTGGCAATGCAGAATATAATAAGTGGTGAGGTCCTGCCCAGATATAGATAAATATAAGTGACCAGAAGTGTACAATAGAAAGTCTATAAGAATACACAGGTCTGTTTGCCGCCTTAGGTACAAAGTAGTACATCAATCCTAAGAATGGAGTAGTTAAGAAAAATGCTACCGCATTGTGTCCATACCACCACTGTACTAGTGCATCTTGCACTCCAGCATACATAGAGTAACTTTTAAAAGCACTTACTGGAAGCTCCATACTGTTTACTATATGCAATACCGCTACGGTAACAAAAGTTGCTAGATAAAACCAGATGGCAACATACAAGTGACGTTGTCTTCTTTTGAGAATAGTACCTATCAAGTTGGCTCCAAAAGCTACCCATATAAGAGCAATCGCAATATCAAATGGCCATTCTAGCTCTGCATATTCCTTTGATGTAGTAAACCCTAGTGGAAGTGTAATTGCTGCTCCCACGATAATGGTTTGCCATCCCCAGAAGTTTAAATTACTGAGCCAGTCTTTCCACATACGAGCTTTAAGCAAACGCTGTGAAGAATAATATACACCAGCAAAAATAGCGTTACCTACAAAGGCAAAGATGACTGCATTAGTGTGTAACGGACGTAAACGCCCAAAACTTAACCACGAGATGCCGTCTGTTACATTAGGGAATAAAAACATAAAGGCTAGAAGTAGCCCTATGCTCATTCCCACAATGCCCCAAAACATCGTAGCCACTATAAATTTTCGTACGATTTTATTATCGTAATAGAATTGTTGTACTTCCATAGTTTGATTAGTTACTCTTTTATTTGGATGGATTTTTCGATTGGCTCAGGCGTTGTAGGAGCACTTTTTTCTTTTACTAACTCGTCATCAAAAAGCATACGCACAGATGGCGTATAGGTGTCATCATATTGCCCCTTCTTTACAGACACAATAAATGCGACAAAAAAGACGAGAGCAACAACAACGCTGATTGCGAGAAGCATATAAATAATACTCATACCTACCTGAATTATGGTGTAAAATTAAGATTGAAGTTGTTTTTGAATTATGACAATTGTCAGTTTTAGATAAATAGTTTTGGATATGCTTTCGCGAAAAATGCTTTCCTTAAAGCTTATCTTATTGCACGTAAGATTATCTCTTAAAACATAGACTAGTCATAATGCTAGCGGCACTTACACTTCCACATACAAAAGCGCTACTTGCGCACTTTGCGATACTTTTTTAAGTCTATTGAGTATAGGTCCTGCGCCATTTGTAGCACAAGGACAACTCATCATAAACTGCTGTTCAAAACGAGTAATCGCATTTACATACATATTAAGCATGGAAGCAATGCCTAGGCTCACCGTACTGCACACAGATGATCGTCCATATAAGCCACTTTGCAAGCTGTAAATTCGCTTTTCGGTGTCTCTCACCCAACTATTAAAAACCGTCTCATCTGCACCTTTATGTACAGATTTATGAAAAAGACTTATGAGATCACGCTCCGTATAAGATGCTTTTTTAAATGCTACTTGAGCAAGTTGAGGTGTACTTTGTACATTAATAATACTGTTCATATTATAGTTTTTTTGATGTGAGACTTCCACCCATAAAATGAGTAGCAATCGTTGTAAATAAGACGATACTAATAGAGCTAAGCGGCATTAAAATAGCAGCAACTACGGGAGCAAGATTGCCTGTAACCGCAAAGCCTAAGCCTATGAGATTATAGAATAATGAGAATATAAAAGCATACTTAATGATGCTCACTCCCTTGTGTGAGAGTTTTAAGAAAGTTGCAATATCTGTAAACCTTGAAGCGTCTAGAATACCGTCACAAGCTGGCGAGAAAACATTGACGTTTTCTGAGATAGAAATACCTACGTGGCTCTGTGCTAGCGCACCAGCGTCATTGAGCCCATCACCCACCATAAGTACATTCTTACTTTGCTCTTGTAAGTTTTTTATAAAGTCTAATTTATCTCCAGGTTTCTGGTTAAAAAGTAGCGTTGCATTATCTGGTAATATCTGTGATAAAAAAGTACGCTCTCCAGCATTATCGCCAGAAAGTATGATAATCTCGTAGTTACTTTTTAATTCACTAAAAAGCGATTGCACACCTTCTCTATATTCATTGTAAAAGATGTAGCAACCTTTATATTCATTATCTGTACTTATGTGCACAGCAGTACGTTCGGCGCCGGCTGCAGGAGAAGTTGTTTGTGCAGTTGCCACAAATCCATAAGAACCTACTTTAATCGTATGATTATTATGCGTTCCTATAATTCCTTGTCCTACTTCCTCTGTAAAGGAGTCTAGTGTTTTTATATCATGAGATTCTAGTAAATCATAAAGAGATCTACTCAAGGGATGGTTTGAAGCTCTCAACGTGCTTGTTAATAGTGATTCTTCTTCTGGTGTAAGCGCCACTCCCTCATAAGTGATTACACTTTTTGCACTCGTAGTAAGTGTTCCTGTTTTGTCAAAGACAATGGTATCAATATGAGCAAGCTGCTCAATAACGCCACTGTTTTTTAGATACAGTTTATGTCTCCCAAAAATGCGTAGTATATTTCCTAACGTGAATGGTGCTGCTAGCGCGATAGCACAAGGGCAAGCCACAATGAGAACTGCCGTAAATACTTGAAGTGATTTTGATGTGTCTATAAATAACCAGTAAGCCGTTGCAATCGCAGCAATAATAAGCAAACTCACCGTAAAACGTCTACTTATACTATCTGTAAGGGTTTCAAAAACGGTCTGTCTGCCTTTTGAGAATATTTCGTTAGACCATAATTGCGTGAGGTAACTTTGCGCCACTGGCTTCAGTACTTCTACTTCTATGGATCCCGCTTGCTGTCTCCCTCCGGCAAATAACTGATCGCTAGATTTTTTGGCTACTGGTTCTGCTTCTCCTGTGACAAAGCTGTAATCTATGAGCGCATTTCCGTTAATCAAAACGCCATCTACAGGCAATAACTCACTGTTGCGTATTAAAATTCGGTCGCCTTTCTTAAGGTCGTATACTTGTGTTTGCTCTTCTTTTCTTGAAGGTTGCGCTTTCGCGAAAGCGTTATCATCCCTATATAATCGTGTTACAGCAATAGGAAAGTAAGACTTATAGTCACGCTCAAAAGAGAGGTACTCGTAGGTCTTTTGCTGAAAGAATTTACCAAGCAACAAGAAGAATACAAGTCCCGCCATACTATCAAAAAATCCCGAACCCCAATCCATCAAAACCTCAACGGTAGATCTGATAAATAGTACAGAAATACCAATAGCGATAGGCACATCAATATTAAGGATGTTAGACCGCAATCCTTTGTAGGCAGAGATAAAATAGTCACGACCTGAGTAAAAGGCTACCGGAATAGCAAACAAGAGCATTAACCCTCTAAAAACATACTTATACTTATCTAGCCAAAACTCACTTACCTCAAAATACTCCGGAAATGATAGAAACATAATATTTCCAAAAGCAAACCCAGCCACACCTAGCTTATACGTCAAGCTCCTGTCTACCGTCTTTTTCTTCTTTGTGGTATCATCTAACGAGATGTATGGCTCATACCCTATTCTTGCCAGAAGAATCACTAGATCCTGCAGTGATAACTCCTTAGATGAGTAAGTGATTCTTATGGTTTTCTTAGGAAAATCTACTTGAGCGGTTTTGACCGCAGGATTCAATTTGTTAAGATTTTCTAGCACCCAAATGCAAGAGCTACAGTGTATGGTAGGGATTAATAAGGATACAACTTGTGTTCCTTGCTCATCAAACTCTAAAAGTTTGGTAACTACTTGTTCATTTTCTAAAAAGTCAAACTTACCTTCTTGAAGTAGCGGAGACGTACCTGGTGTATTCTCAAGGTCGTAGTAGTACGACATATCGTTATCGCTCAATATGTCATACACCGTCTTACAACCGTGACAACAAAACGATTTTTCTTGATGGTGTATCACTGTTGTACAGGGATCACCACAATGGAAACAATTATCCATAATTCTAATTTGCTCAGACTTATAAAAAGTCCATTATACCTACGGCAAATTTGAGATTATGTTGGTTTTTAAATTATGACAAATATCATTTTTAGAAGATTTTTATAAATTAACTGGGCAATTCTCGAGCTCTTAATGATTACTCAAGAAGTCATCCCAAAAGCTGATTTATATCATCTTTTTCAAGCAAGCCATCAGCTACTTTTGAGAAATCATTAAAACCTAAAAGATGAAAAAGAGTACGCCCGTTTCTAGCATAATGACCTCAAATATGGTCACACTACATAAAACTGACTCATTAGAGCATGCCGAGCAACTTTTTAAAAATCATAGTATAAGACATATTCCTGTAGTAGACGGTAATAATATTATAGGCATCTTGAGCTATACAGATCTATTAAGAATAAGCTTTGCAGATGCAATAGATGAAGATGAGCAAGACGTAGATACCATCGTCTATAATATGTTTACCATCGAGCAAGTAATGGCAAAAAAACTTGTGACCGTAACCACAGATACAACCGTAAAAGAAGTGGCACAAATTCTTGCTAGCAAAGAGTTTCACGCACTCCCAGTACTACAAAACAATACACTAGTAGGGATTGTTACCACTACAGACTTAATAAATTATTTACTAGATCAATTTTAGAACATAGCTCTATAAAATCATAATGAGGATATTGCTGTGTGCGATTATCCTCTTTTGCTATGCTCATTTTTAAATGGTTACAATAATTATTATCTTTAGTAGAAAAGATAACTATGAGAATTACAGCAATGCACTGGGTAGCGATCACTACCTTACTTTTGATTACAGTCACCATTTTTGCAACAATGAATCTAGCTTTTAACTGGGTATTTTATATCACCATGCTAGGTCAAGCATCTGTGGTTGTAATGGTTTACAAAGTTCTTAAAGACAACTATGTTACAGATAAAACTTTTGAGGATAGGTATGAGGACTTCCCGCAACGAGGACGTTCTTAAAGTTTAAAAGTTTTATAAAAATTACGCTAGCAACTTGTGGTACTAAAATCGCAGGTTGCTAGCGTTATCAATTATACACTTAATAATCAACAGGTCCTATTATTAATAATTCTTGCTCTTCAAGCGCCCATACTAACATGCTTATATAATCTTTAATCGCCTTACGGTCGTTATCTGGCTCTGTAACATCTATAGATCCTTTCCAGATAATCTCACGTTCCTTGGTCGGGCAGATGCAGTACAGTGCACTCTCTGCATGATAGACTGTATACTTTTGCATCTCTTCATCCTCCACATAAATTCCTTGATGTGCATAATAATCATCTTCAAAACCATTTACACTTTTATCCCAGTTGCGATAAGACTGTACTAGCGTCACCTTATCCTCTGCCCCTAGCACTTTTGAAACTAAAATGGCGTCAAATCCTTCTGAGAGCATAGCTCTCTCAAGGTCTCCTAACTCTTCTTCTGTGCGCGGTCTAGAGGTGAATTCTGGATTAAAAAAAGCATCACTTCCTACCGCATTAACTCCTTTATCTTTAAGAAGATCTACTAATCGTTTTTCAAACAGTTTTCGGTTTTTTACATCGCTGGTCATTGCAAGCACAAGCACTTTCTCTGCTTGAAAAACATCGATATCTGGATTTTTCCAATTTTCAATAAGCTCTGAGCTGTTACAACTTTGCAACAGACTTATTATACATATACTCACACACACTAATAATATTCTCATCTTAATACGTTTTAAGCTATTAATTTGCTTTTGCTATTAGCAAAGACAGACTTCATCGTTTTAAATATCTCCTCTTTTAAGAGTTTGTACTTATCTTGATAGTCACCCATTTTAAGTTCTAGCAAGATATGGGCATCTTGAAAAGTGCGCTCCTTCTGGAACTCATCTTTACCATCCATAAGGACTTTTACCTCGTTTAAATGCTCTGTAATACGTTTAAGTAATTTTGGAACTTCTTTTTCAAAAGCATCAAGCTCTACGGCGAGATGTCTTGCATATTCAAAGCTTGTTTCAGAAAGTAGTTGCAGGGTATGCTCGGTTAAAAGCTCTCCTAAGAAAGCTTGCTCAACAGCTATAAATTCCACTTGTGATTTCCACAGTAGTGTGACATCATGTATGGCTTGAGCATCATTCCACTCAAGATATTTAAACTTATACTGATTAAAAAATGGATGTTTCATAATAACTATGAGGTTTTGATATTGTTGAGAATACGCTTTCGAGAAAGCAAAGAAAAACCACTCCTGATTCCCCTCTAACCAGGAGCTGGCTCTTCATGTAATCTCCAATTGAAATGAAGATTTATATGTTTATACTTTATTTCTTTTTTGTCTTAAGAATATTACCACAGTAGTTAAAAATCTCACTTTTGGTTTTATTATAAGAATCAATAAATTGTCTGTATTGCTCTTTAATTGTCAAGTGTTTTTCTTGAAAAAACACATCACAAGAAACGGTGTCGCACTCTAGCATCCCGCTTAGTTCTGCATCATGTTTTACAAGTAAAACCTCAATACTCTTGAGTAATACTTTGATTTTAGAAACTTCTATTTTGTAATGCTCTAAACGCTCAAAAAGATTAGGTGAACTAGGTTCAAAAACGTAAGAATGTGTCAGATTTTCTATAAACTGAATTTCGTCGCTTGCGAGTGCAACATTAGATTTCCAGACCTTGACATCTTGATGAAACTGGTCTATTGTGAGTGGGAGTGTCGATTCCATACTAAAAGAGTTTTACGTGTTAACTAGTTTAAAAGTAGCGCAGTAGAGCTACCTAAACTATGACAATTATCAGCTATCGAGCAGTATTTATTACTCACTTACATTGCACAGAAATTGAATATCCTTTAAAATTTTTGACTTCCTAGTCTCCGAAATTCCTAGATGATCGAGGTAAAAACTATCACCTAGTAATTGCTTACACAGCACAACATCTCTACCAAGTAAAAAGTTTTTTTCTCGTTTTGTAAGAAGTGTAGAAACGGTAATGGGATATAATCCTAAGCTATCTATACGGTCTTTAAGTCCGTTATCTTTAGGATAATCCCAACTTAATAAAGTAAGACCTGCGCAGGTTCCATAATCTATAGCATCTTTTGTAAAACGAGTGTTTGTAACTACCCATCCTTCAGTACTTATAGCTCCTTTAATTTTGGTCTCAGCAATAATATCACTGTATCTCGCATGAATATAAAGCGGCACTTTTACATTACAGTTACGCCCTTCTTCACCGTGAAATTTACACTCTACATAAAGCGTTCGGTTTTCTTTACTTGCCACCACATCCACTTCATGCTGTACGCATTTTCCATCCACAAGAACTCCTACTTCTGTGTCATAGCCACTATGCTTTAACACCTGCCCTATAAATTTTTCAAAGGGAAAGCCTGTAGGCCCAAATTCATAAATGGCTTTTTTTAATTTATATTTGGACGCAAAAACAGATTTCTTTTTTTTGAGCAATGCAAAGGCTCTATTGTAAATTTCTTTAGTAGATATGCCTTGATAAAGCTCATCGCGAACTATATTAAGAATGTGACTTACGTCATTTTCTCCAGCGCCGCTGCGATGTATAGAAGCTTTTAGTTTTTCTAGTGAAAAATCTACTTTTTCACCAGAGGACTTTTTGACTTGGATAGACTTTTTAATCACGAGTAAAGCTGGGTTTATGTTATCAATTTATTTTACAGCGACTTAGTTTTCTAAATAGTGCAATTACGCTTTCGCGAAAGCGTATCCATCACACCATTAATTGCGTAAATCATGCATTACTAATAATGGCACTTTGCTGAACATACCGAGCTCCTTGATCATAGGTGTGGTAAAAACACTCCCAAAAAAGGCATGCTTTCTATTAATGATAGCAACCATATCGCTATCACGACTCTCTACAAAATTTCTCACACCAATAGTAGCATCCACTCCACTCAGATGGTGGAAACTAAAGGATGCATCTTCTAGACACTCTGCAAGCAACTCCTTATTTGCTTCTTGTTGTTTACTCAGTTCTTCATCTGGATTTACATAAAGCACACAGATATTTGCGTCTTGAAGGTTTGCAATTGTTGTGAGATTGCTGAGCTCTTTGCGTTTATAATGAGTTTTATATCCTGTAGGCATTACAATCTCTTTGAGACTGGCTACTCGTACATCGAGAGGCACTCCCATCACAGGGCAATTGCGTAGTTTTTCCATTGCGAGAATGGTACTTGTACCAAAAAGAGCTCCCCTACTATTACTTGCTCCTTTAGTACCCATCACCACTAACTCTATGTCTCGTTGCTCAATGATAGCTTCCATCACCTCCATAAGACCACCAAACTTTGTGATGATTTCATACTCATGCTTAGGATTAGTATCCCTGAATTCTATCATACTCACCAGCTTGTCCATGTGCTTCTCTGATGCCGTTTTTGCACTTTCATACGATGGTGTTCCAGGTTCTGGAACCATCAAATCGCCTAAGTTGTAACCTTTAGTTCTATAGGTATTGAGAACAATGAAAGAACATTCTTCATGCTTAAAAAGATCGGCTGCATAGGTGAGCGCGTTCCAAGCATTTTTTGAGAAATCTGTAGGTATTAGAATCTTCTTTTTCATCGTGTAAGTGTTTGATTATTAATTAAAAATACGGGAGTACTATTGTATTAACTATGATATATATCAGAATGATTCTGGTAATATAAGTAGAGGTATTTCTGAGTGAAAGCTTAATTTATCTACAAACGATTTATTAAAGAGTTTCTTTAAAAAGCCGCTTTTGTGGTACATCAACACTAGTAAATTGATATCATGTTCATTAATAAAAACACCTAGTGCATCTTCCATCTTAGTGATACTAGACAGCCAGTGAGTAGTATAAGAGACATCTTCTAGTTTGTGCTTGAGTTTTCTATAATTAGTCTCCACAGTTTGACCTGGGCTCATTTGATTATAAATATGTGTGATGTACAACTTAGATTTATGTATTCTTATGATTTCCTTTATAATCTCTAGTGGATACTGAGCATAGTCAATTTTAAGATCTGTAGCATAAGCAACCTTTGTAGGCGCTTGAAAAGTGGCGCTTTGAGGCACTACAAACACTGGCACAGGCTTTATTTTCTTAATTAGTTTTACCGTTTGGCTTCCTAGAAATACTTCTCGCATTCCTGAAGAGCCTTTAGTTCCCATCACCACTACATCTACGTTTGTATTTATGATAAGCTTATTTACTATTTTGTATAAAGGCTGTGCGCTCGTTACCATATCAATAACAAGAGAAATGCCCTCACTATCAAGAGTTATTTCATGCTTCAACGTATCAAGCTTATCAAAAGCTGCACGTTCTAACTCATCATATAATTGCTCATTTCTACCTATATCTATACGACTAGTATTGGTGGAAAATAAATTTTCAAAAGAGTGTACTAGCGTTATTATACATTCCTCATTAGGATACAATCTAGTTGCATAAAATAATGCGTTGTAAGCGTTCTTAGAAAAATCTGTGGGTACTAGTATGTGTGCCATTGTAATAAGTTTTATACCTCTAAACTAGTGAGAGATACACTCTTATTCTATGACAATAATCAGTTATGGCTCGGAAGTATAAGAAATGGTAGTGTAGTGTGGAATGTCATCTTCTTAACAACAGGCTCGCGCATGAGACTTTCAAAAAATGTTTTAGGATAATCAATCATCACAAGTAAATCTATGTTGAGTTCATCATCAAACACATTTATACAATTTTCTAATGATGAAAACTCAGGGACTGTATGAAATCGATAATCTACCCCTGAAAGTAAGTCTTCTAGTTGTTGTAAATGATCTTTTTTTACTTGAGTTATCTCTGGTTTTTCATATACCTCTACCATGCGCACCGTTGCTTTCCATAACTTAGTAAGCACGATAAGTGGTTGTAAATCCTCATGGTTATACGCTCTTGCAAAATCTGTTGCAAAGCCTATGCTGTCTGGATCATTAAATACAGCATTTTCTGGAATGACAAGTAGCGGTATTTTTTTGTGAAGTGCTACTATGCTATGGGTCATACTACCCATAAAAACTTCTTTAAGTCCCGTTGCTCCTTTTGTTCCCATCAATATATAATCATAAGCGTTTTCCTCTAGCGCTGCAATACCATCCTTAAGGTGGCCAGAATAGCTTGCCGTTTTGTAAAAGAAAGTCGTACTCTTATCTTTACTTAGAATTTCTGATAGAAATACAGATAAGCGCACTTCTGACTCGTCTTTTAAATCCCTATAGATCTTAGAAAGTGCGAGCGGACTTTTATTTCCTAATAATTGTAATGCAGATGGCTCATAAGCATGATATAATGTAAACGTCACTTTTTCTCCTTTAAAAAGCTGCTGCCCATAAGTGAATGCATCTAATGCATGCTTAGAGAAATCTGTAGGTACTAAAACACGTATCATTATATAGCGGTATTAACAGGTGGTAAAATCATAAAAGGAAGGGCTGCATGATGGACAATCTTATTTACAACAGGTGTAAACAATAGATTCTCAAAAAAGCTATGCTTATTGTGCACGAGTACTAGTAAATCTATCGAATGCTTAGACTGAAAATCTTCAACCGCTTCTAGCACAGTCATGCCATCTGCTATTTCATTTATATGTGCATCACGCTCAAAATATGTATCAAGGCTCTCTTTATTTTCAAGCTGTTCTTCATCTAGAGAAAGACCAAAATAAGCGTTTAAAAAAATGAGCCTAGATATATGTTTTCTACAAAGCTCCTCTAGAAGTGAAAGTCCCTTTTGATGGGTTCCAGTGCGATAATCTGTAGCAAACAGAATATCCTTGAGCGCTTTATAAGTATAGCCCTCTGGTACGCCTATCACAGGCACTTTTGCATCTTTTACAACATGCATTGTTTGAGAACCTATAAAAACTTCTTTAAGTCCAGATGCTCCACTGGTTCCCATAACGATGGCGTCAATGTTTGAAGTTGTAACAATCTCATCTATTTCCAGTGTTAATACATTATAGCTTGCTATTGGAGTAAATATATGTTTACTATTTGGGTAGGCATATTTTACTTTATCTATAACAGTCTCGAGTCGCTCTAAAGAGTTGTTTTTATAAATCTCACCTAAGTCTATATTAAGCGCTGTATGATTATCGTAAATAGTGCTTGTGTATAAAGCAACAGGTGTGTACGTATTCAACACATAAAAAGTACATGCATCGTTTATAAATAACTGCACTGCATACTCAAGTGCGTTATATGATGCATTAGAAAAGTCTGTAGGTATTAATATATGTTTCATAAAGTGATGGTTTAGCGTGAGAGATTCTGTAAAATTAAAAATGGGATTTTGGTATTAAGACCTACTGTATCAATGGTCGATGTATATAACAATGTTTCCATGTAAGTGTGCTTTGAGTTTACTAGCACCACCATGTCAATCTTATTACTACTTATATGCTCATTTATAATTTGAGCTATATCTCCTTCGTCATGACGTGTGTAGGTTTGTTCGCTTTCGCGAAAGCGGTATTCCCAACCACTCTTGACATCTTCTTGTCTAAGGGATAATCTATCAAAGTTTGAGATATATAATAAGTGCAAATCAGATCGAAAGCTCTTTGCCATACAGCTTATGAGCTTTAACTCTCTATTTTTATAAGGAATCAACAATTCCGATGGGAATAAAATACGCTCTGGTCGCTCATAATTGTACCCTATAGGAATTCCTAATACTGGGCATTTCACATATTTTACTACTTGTAGGGTATTGCTGCCATACGTGATATTACGATCTGCTGTCTTTCCTTGAGACCCCATTATCACAAGATCTGCATTCTCGCTGTTTACGAGACTATTAACCTCATCAACTAAGGTTCCAAATATCGCATGAGATTCCACCTCATGTCTCGGATTAGGCTCTAGACCCATAGCTCGCTCTAAGACTAAGGCAAGAGATGCTTCTGTTTCTTTATGTTTAACTGCTTTATATTCTTCTAGAATATCTCTTGAGAGAACCTCTTTATTCTCATAAACTTCATCTGCATAGGTATGAACTAATATGAATTTACTTTTTTCATATTTAAAATACTGTTGCGCACAGCGAAGTGCATTAAAAGCATTTTCTGAAAAATCTGTGGGTATGATGATAACTCTCATAGTAGCAAGTGTTTATTGATACTCAAAACTAGAAACTTAACACTCTGTAAACTATGACTTTTATCAGCTCGCCAGTTATTCGTGTACTATGAGAAACGGGATGTTTTTGTGATAATCTTTCTCTTCTGAAAGGGCTGGAGAAAAAAGCACATTCTCAGACAGGTTTATATTTTTTGCAAATAAAACTACCAGATCTACCTGCTGCACATCTACAAAAAATTGCAAAGCCTCATCCATTGTTCTTTCCATTACAAAATGAAAACTATGTGGTATGTCATGAAAAGAAGTCTGCAGGAACGTTTTATTGGTTTGCTGTGTTTCACTAAGCGCATTACCTGTTTTTGATAATTGTAGAATATTGAGGTGTGCACTTGTGCGCTTTATAAAATTATTAATCACAGAAGTGGGCTCTGCCCTATGGTTAAAATTATAATCTGTTATTAAAACTACCTGCTCTGGACTTTTACAGTGAAACTCTCTAGGCACGATAAGTACAGGGCATTTTAAACGTGTGATTACTTCTCGCACATGACTTCCTTTGAGTACATCACAAAATATATTTGGGTAGCTAGTACTCATCACAATGAGATCTATGTGATTATCTGCAACTGCTTTACGCATACCACCTATAAAATCACTTTTCCATCTGAGGGGTTCAATAGTTTGTCCTCCAGCTATTACTTTGTCTAATTTCTTTATCCAAGAAGTAAGTTGCTGTGTGGGAGGTTCGCAAATAGTTGCCTCTCTATCTGTGCTGTAATCAAGCTCTTCAGAAAAGAAAAGATAAAAGCGAACTCTCGGACTTTTATATAAATTTATTGCACATAAGGCTGTGTTCCATGACTGGCTTGAAAAATCTACAGGTATAAGAATATGCTTCATGAGTACTATATATAATAGCACAAATGTATTTTACTGTTGAGCCATAAAATATGACAAAAGTCAGTTTACACGATTTAGTCTATCATCTCAAGTCCTTCCACATCAATCAACCTGATGTTGCGTCCTTCTATTTCAATAAGACCTTCTTTTTTAAAACCAGATAGTGTTCTTATTAAACTTTCTGTAGCGATACCTGCTACACTTGCTAGATCATTACGTGCAATTTTAATTCCTTCTTCTGGCTTTTTATTAAGAATTACAGCAAACTGTAAAATGGTTTGCGCTGTCTTTTTGCGCACAGAGCTGTATGCCATTTGTAATAATTGTCCTTTAATCTCTGCAAGGTTATCTGTGAGAAGTTCCATTAACTCTAAGGATACATTCTTACTTTTCTCAAGCACTTCTTTTAGTTCGTTTTTACTCACTCCCACGACAACGGTATCTTCTATAGCCGTAGCAGACTCGAGGTAAGCTATGTTTTCAATAAATGAGGTAAAACCAAGAAAATCATCCGCTTTTAAAAGTCCGGTGATAAGTTCCTTTCCACTTTCATCCATCTTATGTGTTTTTACCACACCTTTGAGGATGAGGTAAATCATGTTAGAATGTTCTCCTTCCTTATAGATTAATGCGCCTTTATTAAAGCTTAACTCTCCACCCTCGTCATCAAAAAAATTTTTAAGCTCATTGAGACTACGCAGTGAGTCCTCCTCCTTTGCTACTGGTTCTTCTTTTAATATGTTATTAAGTATCGTTGCCTTTGCAATTCTACTTTCTATGGCACTTATAAGTTCTTCTTCTTCAAAAGGTTTTGTAAGATAATCATCTGCTCCCATATCCATTCCTTTTCTAATTTCCTTGTGCTCTGTCTTAGCCGAAAGAAAAATAAATGGAATATGACTTGTGCTAGGGTTGCTAGATAGTGCTTCTAGCACTCCATAACCATCTACCTCTGGCATCATGATATCGCAAACTACTATTTGTGGTGGGTTTGCTATAGCTAGGTCAATACCTATGCGACCATTAGGAGCCGTCGTAACCTCATAGTTAGAAAGCTCTAGAAGTTCTGCTGTATTCTCACGCAGCGCCATATCATCCTCTATTAAAAGTACTTTTTTCATAATCTATGTGATTGGTATTGTAACTGTAAATGTAGAACCTTCATTATGTTTACTTTCAAAACTAATAGAAGCTCCAAGGTTTTCTAAATGCGTCTTGACAATGTTAAGTCCTATCCCTGTTCCTGCATTTAACAATGCATTTTCTGCTCTAAAATATCGATTAAAAATAAATTTTTGCTCGTGTTCTGGTATCCCTATTCCTTGATCAATAATCTTAATCTCGAGTCCTTGCTCATTATTTTTGAGTTGGAGATCTACTATCGTGCCTTCAGATGAATATTTAATGGCGTTATATATTAAATTGCTCAACACGAGCTCCATAATTTTCTCATCAAAATTAATAATAAACTCATCTGCATCTGTAGGATACTTAATATACTGGCCATCTTTAAGGTGCATGTTTGCATCATAAATTACCTCGTTAAGCACTTTGCTAAGTGGGAACGTCGTGTATGCATAATTAGTCTTTCCAGTTTCTAGCCTCTCGATAGATAGAAAATCATCTATAATAGTATTGAGATACTTAACCTTATTCTGTATCGTGGTAAGGTGCTTTACTCTTTTATCTTGTTGCTCTTCTGTTGTATACTTTCCTGCGAGTGTCGCCGAAGTTAAAATACCACTCAATGGTGTTTTAAACTCATGAGAAACAAGAGACAAAAACTTTGTTTTAAGCTCGTTGAGTTCTATTTCTGTTTGCAAGGCTTCTTCTAGCTGATGTGTGCGCTCCTCTACAGTCTTCTCAAGTCTATCTGTATAATTTACACGCTCTGTAATATCAAGAATAATGGCAACAAGTGTACTCGTATTTTCAGAATTAGATGGTTGCAGGTGTACCTCTACTGGATATGTAGTTCCATCTTTACGCTCATGGGTGGTATTAAAAATCATTTTGCGCTCTGTACCATTAATCAAGGGCGCTATGTAATCTCGGAATTGTTTTTCTGTAAAGTCTGGCTTAATATCTACGGGTGTCATTAATGACAGCTCTTCGAGCGTATACCCTATATTTTCTCTTGCGCCTATATTTGCATCAATAAAGCGCAGGCTTACAGCGTCAAATATGAAAATCTCATTTAAAGACTCGTTAAAGATGTTTGCCCATTGCTTGAGCTCTTTTTCGGCATTTTTACGCACAGTAATATTTGTCACGAGTGCCATGACGTACTTCTTTTTGTGCAGAACAAAAGGATTAAGTCCGGCTTCTACAGGTACTTGACTTCCGTCTTTGCATAGCCCATAAAGATCACGCCCCTTGCCCATCTCACGTTTATCACTATGATGCATAAACTTATCAAAGTGCCCCACGTGCTTCTTATGAAAACGCATAGGGATTAAGGTTTCTAGCGACCTGCCTTCTAACTCCTTCTTTTCATAGCCAAAAATGTCGCGAGCAGATTGATTTGTTGCTACAATCATCTGGTCTGCATTTACAACTACAATCCCTTCTGACGCTCCTTCAAAGAGAATCATAAAAGCTTCTTCAATACTTTCTTCAAAAAATTCCATACCCCTAAAAGTACAAGAATAATAGAGTATGAAGTAATGAAACTAGAAATTAATACTCACCAAAAAAAAATCTGATTTGCGACATATTAAGAAACTTGCACACCTCATTTTAAAGGCACTTTACTATAACTATTTACAGAGCATAATTATAATTTTTTACGCTTTCGCGAAAGCGTACTTATACTATTACATAAAGAGAGTAATTTCTTTAATTACAAAGTTCTCTCTATTGAGTTTACTACACATTAAAAAAATCTCTACGTAAAATATGTTTTATACTATCTATCGAGTTTTCTACCTCGAGACGTGAGCGTTTTGTAATTCTTACAATCTCTGGTGCATCTAGGTGAAAGTGGATAAACAATGTAGCAATATTGCGATGCGCTAGCGGGATCATTTTGAGTATCTCATGGATGTTATTTGTGGTAAATTTTTCCAGCTTTTCTTGATCTATACGCTCGTCAAGTTTTTGTGTACCACCATCTTGAATTATAGGCTCAAAAATCTGTTTATTGAGATCATATGACACATCAGTGAGCTCTTCTTTCATAATTAAATCACCATCAAACTGTGCCGTATAGCGCTCTCTAAGCTTATCTCGTTCTGTTTTTGCATAAAGATCTAGTTGTACTACAGACTCATGGTGCTTGATTTCCTCTTGCGCTGCCTGTGCTAATAACGCATCGATTTGAGCAAAAAGAAATAGGTAAAAGTCCTCTTCTTGTTTTAAATCTTCAAAATTCTCATACACGGCAATAAATAGGTCATCTATAAAATCATGGACTTCATAAAAATTATGAGGAAAATGACCATTATGAACGAGCTCTTGTAACCTTGTATTGATATAGTTTTTAAGCTCAGGAATGATACGTATGTACACTTCATAAAAAGCACGCTTATCATCTTTTGCTTTATGGAGTTCTAAGATCTCATAATATTGCTGTACATAAATACGGTAATTTCTTGTCTTGGTAATGTGTTGTCTAGTGCTCATGGGTATAATTTTTAATACCCTATAAACTTGAGAATAAAAGCAAGATATGCCTATGATAAATATCATAGACTACACCGTTTCAAGGACTCAATTTGCAGGTGTAAATACAATCCCAATGGCTCTTACTAATAAAAAAGACAATACATTTTATCACCAGCTAGGAAAACTCTTTTATGCTGTTGCCGCAGCAGATAATATTGTAAAAGATGAGGAGTTTTCTAGACTCCAATCGTGTATTCATGATTACTGGCTAGATCTTGATGATCTGGAGGATGCATTTGGCTCTGATGCTGCCTATCTTATAGAGATTGTTTTTGAAGGTGTAGAAGCTTTTAATGAAGATCCTCAAGATATGTATGATGCTTTTATTACCTATAGAAATGAACGGCCACAGTTTTTTACACTAGAAGTTAAGAACATCATTCTACAAACAGCATGGACAATTGCGCGTGCATTTTCTGACGTCAATAAGTCTGAACTTGTCATGCTAGGCAAATTAGAAATAGCGCTCTCACATTAATATATTTTATTAAAGATGCAATTTATAGATTACTATAAGATCCTTGGAATTACCAAAAGTGCAAGCGAAGCAGATATCAAAAAAGCATATCGTAAACTCGCACGCAAATACCATCCTGACCTCAATCCTAATGATAAAGAGGCAGAACATAAGTTTAAGGAAATAAACGAAGCAAATGAAGTTTTAAGCCATCCTGAAAATCGTAAAAAATACGATCAATACGGTGAAAACTGGAAAGATGCAGAGGCTTATGAAAAAGCTAGTAAGCAACGTAATAGCCAGCAATCACGACAGCAATATCAAAGATATTCTGGAGGTGGTGAAGAAGACTTTTCAGACTTTTTTGAAAATATGTTTGGAGGTGCTGGAAGACAGCAACAGCGAGCTACTTACCGTGGGCAAGATGTGCAAGCAGAGTTGCATCTCAACTTAATGGATGTGTTTAAGACCACAAAGCGTACCCTCACTGTAAATGGCAAAAACATAAGAATTACTATACCTGCCGGTGTAGAACATGGACAAACCATTAAGATCAAAAATCATGGTGGTAAAAGTCCTAATAACGGTCCTAAAGGGGATTTGTATATCACTTTTGCAATTACAAATAACACTCCTTTTCATCGCGAAAAAGCAGATTTATTTATTACACATAACATCCCGCTCACCACGGCTGTACTAGGTGGAGATATTCAGATAAAAACTTTAGACAGTACCGTAAAGCTCAAGGTAAAACCTGGTACTCAAAATGGCACCAAAATAAAACTTAGCGGAAAAGGATTTCCCGTTTATAAAAAGGATGACACCTTCGGAAACTTGTTTGTGACTTATCAAATCACCATACCTACTACTCTTACTCCAGCACAAAAAGAGCTTTATGAACGACTTGCAGCACTTGATTAATTATGGAAAAACACATCTTAATACCCGCCGAAAACTTCTGTACAAGTCATGAGATTGCACTAACATTTATAGAAGATTTAAACAACTTTGGACTTGTTACTGTAGTGACTAAAGAGAATACGCTCTTTATACCAGAAACAGAAGTTCAAAAACTTGAACGCATTCTTGTTTTTAATCAAGAGCTCGACATTAACCTACCCGGTATTGAAACGATTTTTCATCTATTAGAACGTCTTGAAAAAATGCAACACCATCTGAGCGAACTAGAAAACCAACTTAAAAGATTTCAAAAATGGCTACACGAACTTCATTATTACTAGCATTATGGGAAGAAGCTCATACACGACTAGAGGATAAACTCCATTTAATTACAAAACAAGATTTACGAAAAACACTATCTCCATCGCCTAACAGTTTAGGTTTCTTACTAAGACATATTGCAGAGGTGGAATTATTATTTGCCAAAAATGTTTTTGGAGCAAAAGACACAAAAATCATTGCAAAAACAGTAATAGCAAAGCACGATACTGGTGAGTGGGTAGATCTCAATGCGCTTAAAGACATCTTAAACAGATCAAAATCTGTTTTAAAGGCAATTATAGAGAAGCAAGTAGATGCAGACTGGGAGACAGTTATTGAGACCAAAGAGTTTGGTGCAAAAACAAAAGCGCAAGCCCTAGGTCGTATCACATCACATACTGCATATCACGCAGGGCAAATCGGGATTATTCTCAAATATGGGGAGGCAAAAAATTAATTATCTTGGATCAACAAGAATACATAAGAAACTGGTTTACGGAGCATCCCGCAGGTATTGATGTAATACGCTATGTTTTATGGGTGCTTTTTATTGTTATAATCGTACAACTAGTACGTAAGTTTCTTAAGAAAAGATTACCCAATACAAACACTCGTTACAAATCTCAAAAAGCGATTGAGATTGTGGGTTACGTTTTTATCGCCTTATTATCAATTTCCTATTTTACTGGAAACATAGAAGACTTTACGCTCGCCATTGGGTTATTTTCTGCGGGAATAGCATTTACTTTACAAGAACTTATCCTCAGTATTGCTGGCTCTTTATACATTTTTATAGTAAAAGTATATGCGCCTGGAGACCGTATAGAGATTAATGGAATTAAAGGAGATGTGATCGATATAGATAGCATTTACACCACCATGATGGAAATAGGAGAATGGGTAAGCTCAGATAATTATAGCGGCCGAATTGTAAAACTGAGTAATGCCTTTGTTTTTAAAGGACCTATTTATAATTACTCCCAAGATTTTCCTTTTATCTGGGATGAATTTAATCTTCCCATTCATCATAGTTCAGATATGGAACTTACAAAAGAGATTATCACAAATGTTGCACAAGAGGTACTTGCAGACTATGTAAATTTTGCGCTCGATCATTGGCAGCAAGTTGTTGCAAAATACTACATAGAAGATGCCCTTGTTGGTCCTACCCTTGCCATCACGCTCACAGATAACTGGGTGCAATTTAATTTGAGATATATAGTAGACTACAAAAAACGTAGAATCACAAAGGATCTTCTCCAGTCTCGCATTCAAGAAGCGATTCTTAAAACCAATGACCAAGTGGTTATCGCCTCTACCACTCTTGAGGTTATCAAAATGCCGCCTACTACTATTAATATGACTACAACTACCACAAAGTAGTGTGGATTTTTAGGGTACGCTTTCGCGAAAGCGAATTAAAAAAACATGTACTTCTTCTTGTTTTAGCTCGTCTAAGCTGACGGATATCATAGTAATCCATCAATCTCAAAATTACATTTACGACACTTAAAAACATCATTATGAAAACCTATCTAACCCTAATCGCAATATTATTACTAGCTAGCTGCAAAGAACCTACAGATAAACTGAAGAAAACACCATTAAATACCGAACCTCAGAAAGAAGCCGGATTACTCGATCCAGACTCTGCAGATTCTCTGTACCTCACAGATAAGGACATCATGGAAATTCAAGCAAAAAGTCAGCTTTCAAAAAAAGAAGCGTTGATCAAAATACCAGATGATCGCACAATTTTAAAAGCCGTTGTAGAGTCAAAAAATCTATATAAAGAGGCAGAAGATTATCTTCTAGATTACACCTATCCTTATCTTAACGAGACTGTAAACCCTAAATACAAGGCGTTTAATGAATATATGGCAGAGAGTTACTTAAATGTAGAGCGCACTGTAAATGAGATTCTTGAGGATAAAGAACTACTATGCGACACTTTGAGTATTAAGCGTTTTAGAGATAAACGTATTATAGATTTTAAACTTCACGCAAATGAGAGAAATCTTGTAAGTATACTGCTCTATAAAGAAAATTATTACTCAGGAATGTTGCACTCTACTTACATGTTTGACTGTCTTAATTACAATGTAGATAAGGAGGAGTTCATCTATTTTGATGACTTTTTTATCGCTGGAGCAGAGAAGAAAGTATTTGATTTAATTAATCAAACCATTTACGAGCAAATTCACTCTGGCGAAATGTTTTATGACTGCTGGGAAATATCTGATACCGACTTTAAAGCCTATAAAAATAACTTTGTAATTAACGATAACGCTATTGAGTTTTATTTTGATGACTGTATCATTTGCCCATCATATACTGGCCAGTATAGCGTTGTAATACCGCTCATAGAGATTATGCATCTTATAGAGCACTATCAACAACCTTTGTTGCTAGCTTCAAGATAATTCATTTTAAAGCCAAGCATAAAAAAGGGTGAGTTTCTTGAGAAACTCACCCCTTTTTTATTAGAAGTTGTGTATTACATTTTAAAAGTAAACACAGGTAGTGTTGAGTGATTTGCTATATTCTCTGCCACGCTACCTGCAAAGAAATGTGCTAGCCCTTTACGACCATGAGTAGGCATTGCAAGTGCATCTGCACCTACCTTTTCTGCATATTCATAAAGTCCGCTTTCTATGGTATAACCGTTTACAATCACAAGATCTTCCTGATGTAATTCTGTCCCAAACTCTGCTGCACGCATAAAGGCTGCCATGGTTTCTTCTATCTCCTTTGAGCTTTTAAAGCGATCTGTAGGGAGATTCACATATACAAGATGGATACGAGCCTCCATTTCTTCAAAAAGTGGAATAGCTTCTCGGTAAGCTTTGATATTTTCTAATTTAAAGTCACAGGCAAAAACAACATTCTTAGGTATAAAAGAGGTCATTTTTTCTTTAACTACTAGCACGGGTATCGTGGAGCTACGCACCACTTTCTCAGTATTTGACCCTACAAACTCTTCTCTGAGTCCTTTAACACCATGTGATCCCATGACTATCAAGTCTACATTGTGCTGGGATGCAAGCTCGTTGATATCATGAAAAACTGTATGATTTTGAACTTCTTCAGTGACTGTGATGCCTTTCATATAAGGTTTATCTCTAAACTCTTTAAATTGCTTTTCGGCAAGTTTCATATGGAAGACAGCTTGGTTTACTCCTTCGCTTTCATCCTTAGGAAGAAGACTATCTGATAAGCCTAACATGTGGAGTAATATAATCTCTGCGTTGTGCGCTTTCGCGAAAGCGGAAGCAGTCTCAAGTGCATATTCTGAATGTTTCGAAAAGTCTACAGGTACTAATATCTTTTTCATAACAATTGGTTTAGTGTGTATTTAATATTCCTTTACGTTTACTCAGTTGTTTATCGAGGTCTGAGATGGTTTCCTTCATTGCTGTTTCAAAGTGTACAGCAGTTGTAGTGGCAAATAGTCTAGGACCAGGAGCGCTTAATTCTATCTCGCAGGTTTGTTGCTCTGGAGCTGGAGTATTCTCCATTTTAAAAAAGACTTGCGCTCTTATAAGTTCTGGATATTTTTTATGGAGCTTTTCAAGTTGAGCCTCTGTAGCAGCACTTAACGCATCGCTTTCTTTAATCTTTACATATTGAAAAATAGTTGTCATAGTTGTACATATTTACTGTAAATCTAGAAAGATCAAAGTGTAGGGACTATGATAATTATCAGCTGCTGTATACTTACTTTTTATCATCATTAATCCTATTAAAAACTCCTTCTCAATGCTGCTGTAATAGAAATATTACCAAAGGAGATATGGCGATATTCACCTGCTTCTTGATATCTGTGTGAAGAATTTCCGTAGCGCACCTCTGGAAGCACATGCCAGTTTCCTAAGCTTATAATTTTCATCCCCAGCCCTAGATGAGTACCAATTGCGGGATCTGTTTTAATAATAAAATTTCCTTCAGTACGCTCTGTGTCTACGGTCATTAGGGTTAAGCCAGCTCGTACATAAAAAGGATTTTTCTGGGATTCAAGTATAGAGAATGACACCATCCCCCCAAAGAGAAAACCTTTTTGTATAAATTCTATATCAGACTCTTCAAAACCTTCATCCGTATCAAAGCGATTCCAGATAAGACCGCCATATAGATCTGTGCGCTTACCTATAGATAAAACTCCTGTCAACTCTAGTCCATTACCTATGCGCAACTTTTGATTTGCTACTTCCCGAGTAGGAATATGTAAAGTAGGTCGTAACTCTACACTCCATACTTGAGCATAACTGGACATGGTAAGACCTAACAAAAGAAGTTGGAAAAGATGTTTCATATGTCGTAATTATTAAGAGGTATAACTACTCAAAGCTATTGGCTACGTATAGGGAATACTATGACAACGGTCATATTACATACCATAGAACAGAACTATATTTATAATATACATCGCCCTACTAGTATGATATTAATTACTAGAAACATCTAACTTATGGAACTTCCTAATAATATTGTATTAAGACCGCGTTTTACGCTTGAGTATACTGCGCTTCCAGAAACGATTCTACGTGCTTATGAAGATGTAGGGGCAGTCTCAAAAGACTTTATAGTACATCGAGCAGATGATCATATCTTTATAAGCATACCTAAGAATGAGCAACATTTCTGGTCTCCACAACTACATCTTGAAGTCTATAAAATAGATACACAACCTACTGTAATAAAGGGACTTTATGGACCTAGCCCAACGGTATGGACACTATTTATGTTTTTTCATTTTATAGTTTTTATTTTATTTATGGCAAGTGCAGTGTGGCTGTACACTAATATCGCTTTGACATTGTCTTATATATTTCCATTATTAGGGATGATACTGCTTTTTCTTGTTTGGATTGGTCTTTATATTGCGGGTAGAATAGGAAAAAAAACAGGTAGAACAGAAATGTATCGACTACAATCCTTTATGTACTCCGTGTTAAAAAAGATCTTATAAGTCTGCCTTTCTATATATTTATATCTCATTAAAAATTGTTGATATGCACATACACGATTACTCTAAAGATCATTCTATCCTTAACCAGTTTATTTATGAATTGAGAGACCATGATATTCAGAAAGACGCAATGCGTTTTAGAAAAAATATTGAACGTGTAGGAGAAATTCTAGCTTATGAAATGAGTAAATCATTAGAGTTTGAAATTAAAAAGGTACAAACTCCTTTAGGTGAAAAGGAAATGAGCTTACCACAACAAGACATAGTATTGTGCTCTATATTACGTGCGGGATTACCGCTACATCAAGGGTTGCTCAACTATTTTGACGGTGCAGAAAATGCATTTATATCTGCCTATAGAAATCATCCTAATGATGATGATGAATTTGAGGTTATTGTAAAATATCTTGCAGCTCCTTCACTTGAAGGAAAAACGTTAATTCTTACAGATCCTATGCTTGCAACGGGTAAAACGCTTAAAAATGTGCTTGATGCATTAAAACCTCATGGCACACCAGCACAAATACACATTATCTCAGTAATTGGTTCTCAAGAAGGAGTTGATTATGTGCAAAAGGAATTTCCAGAGAGCACGCATTTGTGGATTTCGGGTATTGATCATAAGCTTAGTTCAAAAGGATATATTATTCCGGGTCTAGGTGATGCTGGAGATTTGAGTTATGGTGTGAAGTTGTAAGTAAATCTTAAGATATTCCTTTACACGGTTTGCTATCTTAGCATTATAATAAATCAATCATGAATATAGGTCTTTCTTTTTCTGGAGGCGGAATTAAAGGTGTTGCTCATTTGGGCGTACTCAAAGCATTATCAGAACATAATATTAAACCTACGCATATTTCTGGCACTAGTGCTGGCGCTATTGTAGGTGCGCTATATGCTGCTGGTCACGACTGGGAAGCGATTTATGATTTTTTTAAAACAACGCCTGTTTTCTCCATAAAAAGATTTGCTCGAAGGAAACCTGGCTTCTTAGATTCCTTGTTATTTCACAAAGATCTATCGGCATATTTCTCAGAAGATAGTTTTGAGTCCCTACAACTTCCATTATCCATTACAGCGACTACGGTGATTACTGGCCAACTGCGCACTTTTGACGCTGGTCCTTTAATTAATCCAGTTATCGCATCTGCTTCTTTTCCTGGGATTTTTACTCCCATAGAGATTGACGGTGTTCATTATTTTGACGGCGGTGTGATAGATGACTTTCCTATAGAACCACTTGTACCCAAGTGTGACCTTATTATCGGTAGTTATGTAAATCCGCTGAGTGCTATTAAAATAGGAGATTTAAAATACTCATATCAAGTACTCAATAGAGCTTATGAAATCAACTTACATCAAAAAGGACTCAACAAGTTCAAAGACTGTGATTTATTAATATGCCCAGAGAAGCTAGCCAAATTTGGTACTTTCAGTATGCGAAGTATTCCTGCGATATTTGAGATTGGTTATGAAGAGGCTTGTAAGCAACTTGAAAATTCTGATCTTTTTAAATAGGTTTTCAAGACTTTGTATGGTGATAATAACGCTTTCGCGAAAGCGTAACAATATTTTACATCAATCATAGCATTTACAACAGAGAGCTCATAACTCTAGATAGCTGAACTCGTTCAAATATAATCTGACGCAATACTGGCGATACCAACGAGTAAAATCAATACAAGTACAAAAGTTCTAAATTGCTCTTGCGAAAAATGGTTTAAAATTTTCTTACCTATCCACGTACCAATGACTGCTACTACGAGTAATAAGGGAGCTAGGTAAAGATCATGCGTATGTATGTATCCGTTATAAAAATAAATGACAGTCCTACTAAAGTCTACGCCAAAATCAATCACCGCAGAGGTTGCAATAAAAGTTGCCTTATCCATCTTGAAGGCCGCCATAGTAATACCTCGTATCGCTCCTCCTGTACCTAGCAACCCTGCACTCAAACCAGAAAGTATGCCTCCCGTGATTGCATTTTTAGGAGAATCTTTTATGGTTAGTTTTTTAAATATCAAAAAAGTAAGACTCAAGAGAATGAGAAATATGCCCAGTATAAGTCCTAGAAATGTAGGGTCTACATATTTGCTTGCAAATGCTCCTATCGTCACAAAAATTACGGCAGGAATACCTAGATAAAGCAAGAGACGCTTATCTAAGCCCTTTCTAAAAAAAGCGATCTTAGTAACGTTGCTAGACAAGTGAAATAGTGCCGTGATACCAAGTACCGATTGAAAATCAAAGTAGAAATTTGCTATGGGCACAAAAAATACTGATGACCCAAATCCACCTACGGTTCCTAAAATTTCGGCCAGTAAGGCTAGTAATAAAAATACGGGAAGGTATCTAGTGAGCATACAACCTAAGGTTAAGAGTTACAATCTCTTAATATCAACAAGGGTGTAGTTACAGTGTTAACAATCTGTGATAGATGCGAATATGAAAATATACGTTCTAAAAAAGTTTGATTTTTGGCGGATAGTACTTGAAGTTGGCAAGATCTCTTCAATAGAGATTCTCTTATTACCGCTACGGGATTTTCATCTATGTGCCTAGCGTAGCTTATAGTTGTGCTTGGAAATAACTTCTGGATTTCTGTATGCTCATATTCAAATTCATGATCTTCCATATGAAAGCCAAAGGTGAGTCTCAGAACATCTATACTAGATGCATATTTATGAGTTATGTCAATTAATGGTTCCTTACCACACATCTCAAAAGTATCATCATAATCAAGTAAATACTGTATTCTCTTAGGAGTTATAAATCTATACTTTTCTGGAATTACGAGTACAGGACACTCTACTTTTCTTATAATTCTAAGAGCATGTGAGCTGAATATATTTTCAACAATCCCGGTTTTACCATCTGTACCACATACTACTAAATCAATATTATATGCAGTAACAGCCTGGCTTATGGCATCTGTAAATACATCATAATCCACATGACCTTGAAAAGTGAATGAACTATTGTTATAAGTTTCTTTATAATGACCAATCATTCCATCCACCTTGGTTCTATTATCACCAAGTAATGCGTTGTCTATATTTCCTCTAGGACTAGAGGTCATTAAATCATCTGTGGTATACTCCCAAGTTTTTTGAATACTGAGTAAGTGAAACTCGCACTCTTGCCCTTTAAAAAAGTCAAAAGCGTATGCATGAGCATTATCAGATTTTAACGTGAAGTCTGTAAGTAAAAGGATATTTTTCATAATAGTGGTGGTCTTTCTCAAACCTACCTACAACTATGAAAATAAACTATGACTTATATCAGCTCCTATTTTTATATCTATCTGAAATATAAAAACGAAAACAAGTCAATTAATGAATGCGCACGCCTTCTAAAAGTTGATCATTAAGTTTGTTGTCTCCGTCGTCATGAAGTACAGACATGTCTCCCGTACTTTCTAGTACAACAGCTCTTACCTCACTGTAGTCGAGCACGTTTGCTTCCCTTAGTTTTGCAATCAAATCTCCCTCACCTACGTTTGATTTTTCTAAGTTTTTATAAAGAATCTTCCCGTCCTTCATTAACAATAATGGATCATTAGTAGCAAGATTTTTAAAAAAATCACTTTTCCTTACTAGCAAGGCAAATAAAGTTTGAAAAGCAATAATACCCGCTAGCGCGATTCCTCCTTTAAGAAGTGATTGGTCTGGGTTGAGAATAATGGATGCAAGTACAGAACCTACCGCAATGGTTGATGCAAAGTCAAAGCTTGACATCTTTGCAAATGTGCGTAAACCAGAAATCCTCGTGATAATAATCATCACTGTAAATATGGCTATTATTGATATTAATACTTTACCTAAAATGGGCATTGATGCGGTCATCCAGTTTTCCATGTATTTTTATTTTAAAGATTAAAAAAGCCCTCTTGTGAGGGCTTTACTTTGTGTTTTCTGTAGATTTATTTGGCATTTACCATCCACTCTACTCCAAATTGATCTGTGCAACGTCCGTAATGTGCGTTCCAACTAGTCTCTTGGAATGGTGAATTAATTTTTCCTTGCGCGCTTAACGCTTCAAATGCAGATTGAGCCTCTGCGGTATCGCTATAATCTAGACTCATACACACCTTATTACCTGAAGTAAGTGGTGTATCTGGTGCTGCATCATACGCCATAAAGTGAAATCCTTTTCCTTTAAGTTCTGCATGTTGCAGCTTGTTGCGGTAATGCTCTGGAATATCTGTTTCCTTCCCTTCCCAAGTCTCGCGGTTTACAACCTCTCCACCTAGAATTCCTTTATAAAAATTTAATGCCTCTTGGCAATTTCCGTCAAATGATAAATATGCTTGTGCTTTCATAATAATTGGTTTTATATAAATTTAAAAACATAAAGCCGTGTCTCAATACACATTATAAAAACCTAAAGAATATTTTAACGGGAAGTGTAAGAAGTGTTAAGGCTAGCCGCAGTAATTAACGTTAGATTAAAGAAATATCTGGTTAAAAATATAATCCCAATAACTCATACTTTCATGCTAGCCTTGCAGAGAGTGCCATGGAATTGAGGATACCTACAACATTTGCTTCAAAGGGATGGTTTGTGGTAATCGAAAGGTATTTATTTATCTCGTTAATCTCATCACTTCCTAGACCTACTCTAAAGGAACTATTGTACGATGAGAAAAATGGACGATCAATCGTAGTACTAAACAGCTTTAAAATATTTGTATGGCGGTCATCTGCTTGAATTCTTTCAAACAGCTCATTGATTTCCTTTTCCTCTCCTTCTAGTATTTGAAAAAATCGATTTGATGCACTTATAAGAACACCATTTACACCGTGTCCAATATTATAAATTTGAGATCTTTTTAGAAGTATATTTACTTCTGAATGAGTTAAATTATAATGATGCTCACTGATATAACAAACGGTTTTGAACCTCTTTGGGGAGCTGCCAATCCATTTAAAAAGTTTGCCAAATATTATATTGCTTCATAAGGTAGCAAAAAAAAAGCCACCCGAAGGTGGCTTTTTTCTTACTTGATAGGGTCTAGAATAAATCTTCTATCTTCTTTATATCATTTACAGATTTTTTTACCTGTAGTAATTGATTTGTGAGTACGCTTGTAATTTCAACTGGAAACGCTTGGTTTTCCATCACTTCGTTGTACTCCTCTATACTCGCTTTATCTCCACGAATGCATTCTTCAAGGATTCCCTCGTCTGAGTTTGAACTAAAAGCATCTTTAATACTCATCCATGTTCTATGGATACTTCCTTTTGTGCTTCCAGATTCCTTTGGAGTTTCATTGAGCTTTAAAATAATGTCACTTATCTCTGTGGCAAATGTTGCTCTTGTTGCTGCCTTGTTTTTAAGGTAGTCTTTTAAGTAACTATTATCTGCCTTGAGCATTGCTTCTTTATATCCTTCCTCTGCATCGTAATTCTTTTCTAGAATTCCTTGTAAGTTGTTTACGATATCTATGTGAGATTGTTCTCTTGCTGCTTCTGCTGTTGTCTGTTTCATAATTGTTAGTTTTAAAAGTGTCTCTTAATAGAAACACATGATTAATTATAATGTGTACGTTATCGGTACATCGTAGCAATTTTAAAAATGCTACTCTTCCTCGTTCTTATTAAGATCTTTAGATGATGGTTTATCTCTTCCACCATATCCTAATCCGTTAGGACGTTCGTTTGTATCCTTTATCTCTGTCTTCGTTAATTTATCCTTTTCCATCTCTTTTTTTTTATAAAATTACGAGTGACTCTTTGTTTTATAATGACATTTAATCTTATTTAACTCCATGTGTTAGAGCGTTCTTAAAATGAAAAATGCCCTAACAGATATTATTATGACAACCTAAAATGATATAATTTTCAGACAAAAAATCAACCAAAACAGCTCTTACCTCCTACACACAAGAGGATGTATTAAATAAGGAAAAGTGCTTTTTAATGAACATAAAGACATTAAAAAGTCAGTAAAAGTTGAAAATTGAAGCGTGCTATCTTAAGAAATTTTTAATAACTCCGCGTTTTTTGAGGTGTGTGAGGATACTTCGGCTGGTATAATACGTATGTTCTTGAGGAATAAGATACGCCTCAAGATCTTCTATGGTATTTACCGTCTCTTGATTTGTAATATATCCATACCCCATATAAATCCCGTCTACCACGAGCACAAATGATCGCTCGTTACTAGTTCTCCCTATAAGGTCTAGGTAGTAGGTTTCTTCTTTACTTGTGAGAGTTTCCAGTGCTTTATACACTCTTGCATTGTATATTTCCTTGGGTTCTTCTCCCCTACAAACGCCCTTACAAGCTTTGCTAGAGCAAGAACTAGCAGTACGTTCTACACCCATAAATCTTGGACATAGCGCGTGCATTATTTGTAATAGTTTGAGTTGCTGGATTACAGAATCCCTATTAAAAGAAACGGTATGACAGGAGTCTGTGTAGCTCTTTTCTGTGGGTACAATTCTCAAGATTCCTTTGGCATCTATTTTAGATTCCACAATCCATGGGTTGTTGGTTTCTATCTGTTGCGAATTATAGATAGGTACAAGTTCTTTAATCTCTGCCGACTCTTTGAGTAAAGCGATTAACTCGTTTCCGGTTTCAACATATTCTACAGCGACGGTTTCTTTGCACAGGGTTTTTTCAAAAACTAATCTGCTCTTAAAATGCGAAATCACTCGCTTTTTTAAGTCGACTGCTTTTCCTACGTAAATCACTTCGTCGGCTGCGTTCCTAAAGTAGTACACGCCACTTGTTTTAGGTAAATGGTCATATAGGCTTGTGGTAGCGATGGTGTTTTGTTCCGCTTTCGCGAAAGCGGAACTCTCATTATCATCCACACTAGCCTTAATTTGAAACAATTGAGACAGTGCTCGAGCATTCATGCCAGCTTTCAAAGAATCATATTCCACCGAATGGACAGCTGCAGTTTCCTCAAAAGATAGTTGCTGTCTCTTATACACATCTGACGCTGCCGACGAAGAGGATAGTGTAGATC
>OJBP01000017.1_pt1 | contig 116314 bp, 123 predicted proteins | sample 1590691 | NCBI WGS metagenome assembly OJBP01 (sample SAMN05416848, study PRJEB24817) | seawater metagenome | isolation source: Sea water | place: Canada:Atlantic | collected 2013-07 | reverse complement strand
AACATGATCACGGGTGCGGCGCAGATGGACGGCGCGATCCTGGTTTGTTCCGCAGCTGACGGCCCCATGCCGCAGACTCGCGAGCACATCCTGCTGTCCCGCCAGGTTGGCGTTCCTTTCATCGTTGTGTTCCTGAACAAGGCGGACATGGTTGATGACGAGGAGCTGCTGGAGCTGGTCGAGATGGAAGTTCGCGAACTGCTGAGCCAGTACGACTTCCCGGGCGACGACACGCCGATCGTTACCGGTTCCGCGCTGATGGCGCTGGAAGGTAAGGATGATAACGAAATGGGTACTACCGCTGTTAAGAAGCTGGTAGAAGCCCTGGACGAGTACATCCCGGATCCGGAGCGTGCGATTGATCAGCCGTTCCTGATGCCGATCGAGGACGTGTTCTCCATCTCTGGTCGCGGTACGGTTGTAACCGGTCGTGTTGAGCGTGGCATCATCAAGGTTGGTGACGAAGTGGAAATCGTCGGTATCAAAGATACCGTGAAGACCGTTTGTACCGGTGTTGAGATGTTCCGCAAGCTGCTGGACGAAGGTCGTGCTGGTGAGAACGTTGGTGTTCTGCTGCGTGGTACCAAGCGTGACGACGTTGAGCGTGGTCAGGTTCTGTGTGTGCCGGGCTCCATCAAGCCGCACACCAAGTTCGAGTGCGAAGTGTACGTGCTGAGCAAAGAAGAAGGTGGTCGTCATACCCCGTTCTTTAAGGGTTACCGTCCGCAGTTTTACTTCCGTACCACCGACGTCACAGGTTCCTGTGAGCTGCCGGAAGGTGTGGAAATGGTTATGCCGGGTGACAACGTGAAGATGAGTGTTACCCTGATTGCTCCGATCGCCATGGAAGATGGCCTGCGCTTCGCGATTCGTGAAGGTGGTCGTACCGTTGGTGCCGGCGTAGTCTCAAAGATCATCGAATAAATTATTCGAATGATCTAAGGAAAAAGGGGCTGAAAGTCAGCCCCTTTTTCTGTTTCAGTCGCACAATCTGACCTGGTAGAGTCGCTGCTCATCGCAGTTGACACTGCTGGGTATTATGCATACAATGCGGCTCCTTTTTTTGAAGGTCGGCTAACTAGTAGCTGCTACGAGTGGAGTTTGGTGCATCATGCAAAGCCAAAAAATTCGAATCCGGTTGAAGGCGTTTGATTATCGCCTGATCGACCAGTCAACGCAGGAGATTGTCGATACCGCGAAGCGGACCGGCGCTCAAGTGCGTGGACCAATCCCTCTGCCGACGCGGAAGGAAAAGTACACCGTTCTGATTTCACCGCACGTCAACAAAGACGCGCGCGATCAGTACGAGATTCGTACACACAAGCGTTTGCTGGATATCGTCGAGCCGACGGAAAAGACAGTAGATGCTTTGATGAAGCTGGATCTGGCAGCAGGTGTAGACGTTCAGATCAGCCTCGGCTAACGCCAAGCGTTAGTCTGTGTAACTGTCATAAGGCCATAGAGGGTGAGAGCCCCGTACACTTAAGAGGTGAAACATGGCAATTGGAATTGTCGGTCGCAAGGCCGGTATGACCCGTATTTTTACGGAAGACGGGCAAGCAGTGTCCGTAACGGTAATTGAGGTTGAGCCCAACCGCATTACCCAGCTGAAAACTCTTGAAAGCGATGGCTATCGCGCGGTTCAGGTAACCGTTGGTAAGCGTCGTTCCTCTCGTGTGACTAAAAGCGAAGCGGGCCATTACGCCAAAGCCGGAGTCGAGGCTGGTCGTGGTCTGTGGGAATTCCGTCTCGCTGATGGCGAAGGCGAAGAGCTGGCTGCAGGCGGAGAGATTACCGCTTCCATCTTTGAAGATGGCCAGGTCGTTGATGCTGTTGGTCAGTCCAAGGGTAAAGGTTTCCAGGGCGGCGTAAAGCGCTGGAACTTCTCCATGCAGGACGCCACACACGGTAACTCCCTTTCTCATCGTGCTCCGGGTTCCATCGGTCAGAACCAGACTCCGGGCAAGGTATTCAAGGGCAAAAAGATGGCGGGCCAGATGGGCAATGCGCAGGTGACCGTGCAGAACCTGCAAGTCGTCCGTGTCGACGCCGAGCGCAACCTTCTGCTGATTCGTGGTGCCGTTCCGGGCGCGACCGGCGGAAATGTTGTCATCAAGCCTGCAGTTAAAGCCTGAGGAGCGGTGCGATGGAATTGACTATTACAGGTAGCGGCAAGGGAATCTCGGTTTCCGACGCTGCATTCGCCAAAGATTTTAATGAGTCACTGGTTCACCAGGTTGTCACCGCGTATATGTCCGGTGCGCGCCAGGGTACCCGTGCTCAGAAAACACGTTCGGAAGTCGCTGGTGGTGGTAAGAAGCCCTGGCGTCAGAAGGGTACGGGTCGTGCCCGTGCCGGTACCATCCGCAGTCCGCTGTGGCGGTCCGGTGGTGTTACCTTCGCTGCCAAGCCTCAGAGTTTTGAGCAGAAGGTAAACCGCAAAATGTACCGCGCAGCGATGCGCTCCATTTTTTCCGAGCTGGTCCGTCAGGAGCGCCTGGTTGTGGTCGACGACATGAATGTCGAAACGCCCAAGACCAAGGCCTTCACTGCCAAGCTGAGCGATATCGGTGTCAGTAACGCGCTGATTCTGTCCGACAACGTCGAGCAGAATCTGCACCTGGCCTCGCGCAATATCCCGCACGTTGATGTGCGTGATGTCGCCGGCCTTGACCCGGTTAGCCTTGTCGCCTTCGACAAAGTGGTTGTGACTGTTCCCGCTCTGAAGAAAATCGAGGAGATGCTGGGATGAATCAGGAACGTATTTACAAGGTTCTTCTTGGGCCTCACGTATCAGAGAAAGCCTCTCTGGTCGCGGAAAGTGGTCAGGTGGTGTTCCGTGTAGCCCCTGACGCAACCAAGCCCGAGATCAAGAAAGCCGTTGAGCAGCTGTTCAACGTCACCGTCGAAGGTGTTCAGGTTCTGAACCGTAAGGGTAAGCTCAAGCGTACCGTTCGCGGCTTCGGCAAGCGTGCTGACATTCGTAAGGCTTACGTTAAGCTTGCGGACGGTCAGGACATTGATTTTCTGGATGTGGAATAAGGTAAAGGGGTCGTAAAATGCCGATCGTCAAAACCAAGCCAACATCTGCCGGCCGCCGTCACGTTGTTAAGCTCTTTAACCCTGATCTTCACAAGGGGCGCCCTTACGAGCCGTTGGTAGAAACTCTTAGTAAATCGGGTGGTCGTAACCATTTTGGTCGCATCACTACCCGTCACATTGGTGGTGGACATAAAAAACACTACCGTGTCATTGACTTTAAGCGGACCAAAGATGGTATCCCGGCGACTATCGAGCGCCTGGAATACGATCCTAACCGCTCTGCGCACATTGCGCTGATCAAGTACGCCGATGGCGAGCGTCGCTACATTATCGCTCCCAAAGGTATGCAGATTGGTGACCCTGTGCGCTCCGGCATCGACGCGCCGATTAAAGTAGGAAGCACGCTTCCGCTCCGGAATATTCCGGTCGGTTCTGTGATTCACTGCGTCGAAATCAAGCCTGGCAAAGGTGCTCAGCTGGCTCGCTCTGCGGGCGCATCCGTACAGCTGGTTGCTCGGGAAGGGGCTTATGCCACCATCCGCCTGCGCTCAGGTGAAATGCGTAAGGTGCTTGTTGACTGTCGCGCAACGTTGGGCGAAGTGTCCAACAGCGAACACAGCCTCAAGCAGCTTGGTAAAGCGGGTGCATCACGTTGGCGCGGTAAACGTCCAACAGTACGTGGTGTTGCTATGAACCCAGTTGACCACCCACATGGTGGTGGTGAAGGGCGTACCTCTGGCGGGCGTCACCCGGTTACTCCGTGGGGTGTTCCGACCAAAGGGCATAAGACTCGTAAGAACAAACGTACTGATAAGATGATAGTACGTCGTCGTTCAGCCAAGTAAACGACTACATAGAGGTAAATGCTGTGCCACGTTCTTTGAAGAAAGGTCCTTTTATAGACCTGCATCTGTTGAAGAAGGTCGAGGCAGCTCTGGAAGCTAACGACAAGCGGCCGATCAAAACCTGGTCCCGCCGGTCGACAGTGTTTCCGGAGATGGTAGGCCTGACCATTGCAGTCCACAACGGCAAGCAGCACGTGCCGGTTTATGTCACCGAAGATATGGTCGGGCATAAGCTGGGTGAGTTCGCGGCGACGCGTACTTATCGTGGTCATGCGGCCGACAAGAAAGCTAAACGCTGATTGTGAGGTAATAGAAATGGAAGTAGCAGCCAAGTACAAGGGCGCTCGCCTCTCAGCTCAGAAAGCGCGTCTTGTCGCTGACCAAGTACGCGGCAAGGCTGTTGAGGACGCCCTGAACATTCTGACTTTCAGCCCGAAGAAGGCGGCGGTCATTCTCAAGAAAGCGCTTGAGTCTGCCATCGCTAACGCTGAGCACAACGAAGGTCTGGACGTAGATGATTTGCGGGTTTCCACCGTTATGGTGGATGAGGGTCCGACGCTCAAGCGAATCAAAGCTCGAGCCAAGGGGCGCGCTGACCGGATTTTCAAGCGCACCTGTCATATCACCGTCAAGGTCGCCGACAAGTAGGAGATGCTCAGATGGGTCATAAAGTAAATCCAACCGGCATGCGCCTGGGTGTGATCAAAGAGCACAACTCAGTGTGGTACGCCGAAAAGGCGGAATACGCGAACAACCTGTTGAATGATATTCAGGTTCGCGAATTCCTGGACAAGCGCCTGGTAAAGGCGTCTGTCAGCAAGATTGTGATCGAGCGCCCTGCTCAGAACGCCCGTATCACGATCCATACAGCCCGTCCCGGTATTGTTATCGGTAAGAAGGGTGAAGATGTTGACCGTCTGCGTCGCGAAGTCAGCGACATGATGGGTGTGCCCGTGCACATCAACATCGAAGAAGTCCGCAAGCCGGACCTGGATGCCCGCCTGGTCGCGCAGAACGTTGCCGGTCAGCTGGAGCGTCGTGTGATGTTCCGTCGCGCTATGAAGCGTGCGGTACAGAACGCCATGCGCCAGGGTGCGAAAGGCATCAAGATTCAGGTAGGCGGTCGTCTCGGGGGTGCTGAAATTGCCCGTTCCGAGTGGTATCGCGAAGGTCGTGTACCTCTGCACACACTGCGTGCAGACATTGATTACTCGACCTACGAAGCGAAAACCACTTACGGCATTATCGGCGTCAAGGTATGGATCTTCAAAGGTGAGATTCTTGGTGGTATGGAGCAGGTCCGTGCTGACAAGAAAGCCTCTGGGAAGAAAGGTTCTAAGTAAAGGGGCACTCAAATGCTGCAACCAAAACGCACCAAATTTCGCAAGGTAATGAAAGGCCGTAACACCGGTCTTGCGCACCGTGCTAACAAGGTGAGCTTCGGTGAATACGGATTGAAGGCGACAAGCCGTGGACGTATAACTGCGCGCCAGATTGAGGCAGCGCGTCGTACCATGACTCGCCGCATCAAGCGGGGCGGTAAGATCTGGATCCGGATTTTCCCGGACAAGCCGATCTCCAGCAAGCCGCTCGAAGTACGAATGGGTAAAGGTAAGGGTTCTGTCGAGTACTGGGTGGCTGAAATTCAGCCAGGCCGGATGCTGTATGAGATGGAAGGTGTTTCCGAGGAAATCGCTCGTGACGCGTTCACTCTTGCTGCGGCCAAGCTGCCCGTACAGACCACCTTTGTAACGAGGACGGTGATGTGATGAAAGCAACAGAGCTGCGTGACAAGTCAGTCGAGGAGCTGAACAAAGAGCTGATCGACCTCCTGAAGGAGCAGTTCAACCTGCGCATGCGTAAGGCGACAGGTCAGCTGAATCAGTCTCATCTTCTTCCGAAGGTGAAGCGTGACATTGCTCGCGTGAAAACAGTTATGAATGAAAAGGCAGGACAGTAACATGACTGAAGCTACCCAAACTGCCAGAACCCTGAGCGGCAAGGTCGTGAGCAACAAAATGGAGAAATCCATTGTGGTTCTGGTTGAGCGCCAGGTTAAGCATCCTCTGTACGGTAAGTACATGAAGCGTTCATCCAAAATTCATGCTCACGACGAGAGCAATCAGTGCAACATCGGTGACACCGTTACAATCCAGGAAACCCGCCCGGTCTCCAAGACCAAAAGCTGGGCTCTGGTGGAAGTCACCGAACGCGCATCGAAGGTGTAACTCGCCCGGACGGTGAGTCTTGTCGTAACGGCAAAGTGGTTTCTGCTGGAGAATAACCATGATTCAGACTCAAACAATGCTTGAAGTCGCGGACAACAGTGGTGCACGTCAGGTGATGTGCATCAAGGTCCTGGGCGGTTCACATCGGCGTTATGCCAGCGTTGGGGATATCATCAAGGTAACCGTTAAGGAAGCCATCCCCCGCGGTAAAGTGAAAAAAGGCCAGGTCCTGAAAGCTGTCGTTGTACGTACCCGTAAAGGTGTGCGTCGTCCCGACGGGTCGCTTATTCGTTTCGACGGAAACGCGGCAGTACTTCTGAACAATCAGGACGCACCCATTGGTACCCGTATCTTCGGACCGGTTACCCGTGAACTGCGAAATGAGAAGTTCATGAAAATTATTTCACTGGCACCCGAAGTACTTTAAGGACCAGAGGCCGGTTATGAAAAAGATCAAACGAGATGACGAAGTAATCGTCACTACGGGGAAAGACCAAGGCAAACGTGGTAAAGTCCTGAAGGTTCAGGACGATGGCCGGGTTGTTGTTTCTGGGATCAATATGATCAAGAAGCACACCAAGCCAAACCCGATGCTCGGCACCCCAGGTGGCATCGTCGAAAAAGAAGCACCTATCCAGGCTTCCAACGTGGCTATTTTTAATCCGCAGACCGGCAAAGCCGATCGCGTAGGCTTCCAGATCAAGGAAGACGGCGCTAAAGTGCGGATCTTTAAGTCCACGAAAGAAGTCGTCGATAACCAGTAAGCGGTGGTGGTTACGATGCTTAACATGAAAGAGCAGTACAGTAAGGAAGTGGTACCCGCCCTGCAGAAAGAGTTCAGCTACAAGAACATCATGCAGGTGCCGCGTATCGAAAAGATCACCCTGAATATGGGTGTCGGCGAAGCGGTCGGTGACAAGAAGCTGATTGAAAATGCCGTGGCGGATCTTGAGCGCCTGGCAGGTCAAAAAGCCGTTGTCACTTTGGCACGTAAATCCGTAGCGGGCTTTAAAATCCGTGAAGGTTGGCCGATCGGTTGTAAAGTTACCCTGCGCGGTGAGCGTATGTGGGATTTCTTTGATCGTCTGGTTCACATTGCGGTACCCCGCATTCGTGACTTCCGCGGTCTGAATCCCAAGTCCTTCGATGGTCGCGGTAACTACAGCATGGGTGTGCGTGAGCAGATCATTTTCCCCGAGATCGAGTACGACAGAGTCGACAAGATCCGTGGACTTGATATCACCATTACCACCACTGCCGGTACCGACGATGAAGGTCGCGAACTGTTGAAAGCCTTCGGCTTTCCGTTCAAGAAATAAGGAACGAGTGTAATGGCTAAGGTTTCCATGAAGAACCGCGAGTTCAAGCGCGAAAAAACCGTTGCGAAGTACGCAGCGAAGCGCGCCGAACTCAAGGCGATTATCAAGAACCCGAATACCAGCGATGATGACCGTTGGGATGCACAGATGAAGCTGCAACAGCTTCCTCGTGATGCGTCTCCCTCGCGTCTTCGTAATCGTTGCCAGGTTACAGGTCGTCCCCACGGCGTTCTGCGCAAGTTCAAGCTGTCACGTATTAAGTTGCGTGAAGCTGGCATGCGCGGCGACGTCCCGGGCCTGACCAAAGCAAGCTGGTAAGGCAGGTACACTGACCGCAGGTCAGGTGCCCGTTGGTAAGCGGTGCGGCGCGCCGCTGCACAACTAAAAAGATCAGGAGTCTCATACCAATGAGTATGCAAGATACGCTTGCGGATATGTTTACCCGTATCCGTAATGCACAGATGGCACAGAAGGCCGATGTGGCCATGCCGTCTTCAAAGATGAAGATCTCCGTAGCCCAGGTCCTTAAGGACGAAGGTTACGTAGCCGATTTTTCCGTCTCAGCTGACGCGAAACCCGAGCTGACCATTAACCTCAAGTACTTCGGTGGCAAGCCGGTTATTGAGGAAATCAAGCGGGTCAGCCGTCCGAGTCTGCGCCAGTACAAGGGCGCTGGGGAGCTGCCGAAGGTATCCGGTGGTCTGGGAGTCGCGATTGTCTCTACGTCCAAGGGCGTAATGACAGACCGCGCTGCACGTGCTGCCGGCGTGGGTGGCGAAGTCATCTGCACCGTATTTTAGGAGATACACATGTCCAGGGTTGCCAATAATCCTGTCGTGCTGCCTTCCGGTGTTGAGGTTAAGCTGAACGGACAGGAAATTAATGTGAAGGGGTCCAAAGGATCGCTTCAATTCACCATCCACCATGTGGTAGAGGTCACGCAGGAAGAAAACGTTCTGCGCTTCGCACCCCGTGATGGAGCCAAACAGTCCCGCGCTCTTGCTGGTACTACCCGCGCATTGGTCAACAATATGGTGACCGGTGTGTCTACAGGCTTTGAGCGCAAGCTCGCGCTGACGGGCGTAGGCTACCGTGCCCAGGCGCAAGGTAAGAAGCTCAATCTGACGCTGGGTTTTTCACACCCGGTTGAGTATGAGCTGCCCGAGGGGATTACCGCTGAAACTCCGTCCAATACGGAAGTTGTGATTCGCGGAATCGACAAGCAACAGGTTGGCCAGGTCGCTGCAGAAGTCCGCGCATTCCGTCCGCCAGAGCCTTACAAAGGCAAGGGTGTGCGTTATGCGGATGAGCAGGTCAGACGCAAAGAAGCCAAGAAGAAATAAGGCGGGACTATGAGCGCGAATAACGAAAGATTGCGTCGCGCACGCAAAGTGCGCATGAAGATCCGTAAGCTGGGCACCAACCGCCTGTGTGTACATCGTACACCCCGGCACATGTACGCCCAGGTTACCACTGCAGACGGCAGCAAGGTGCTGGCGGCTGCCTCCACGTTGGATAAGGACCTGCGCCAGGGTGCAACCGGTAACGTGGACGCTGCCAAAAAGGTCGGTCAGTTGATTGCTGAGCGTGCCAAGGCAGCAGGTGTAGAGCAGGTCGCTTTTGACCGCTCCGGTTACCGTTATCATGGTCGCGTCCAGGCTCTGGCCGACGCAGCCCGTGAAGCTGGCTTGCAATTCTAAGAGGTGGAGAAGATGAGCGTTAACGAACAGAAGGCGCCTGAGCTCCAGGAGAAGCTGGTTCAGGTCAATCGCGTCGCCAAGGTTGTTAAGGGCGGTCGTATTTTTGCCTTCACTGCACTGACTGTAGTGGGTGATGGTAAAGGACGCGTTGGTTTCGGTCGTGGCAAGGCGCGTGAAGTGCCGGTTGCGATCCAGAAAGCGATGGAAGCTGCACGCAAGAACATGGTCGACATCCCGCTTGACGGAAATACCCTGCAGTACGCGGTTAAAGCGCAGCATGGTGGTTCCAAGGTCTACATGCAGCCTGCATCAGAAGGTACCGGTATCATCGCCGGCGGCGCTATGCGTGCCGTACTGGAAGTAGCGGGTGTGCAGAACGTACTGTCCAAGTGTTACGGGTCCACCAACCCGGTGAACGTGGTACGTTCCACCATCAAGGGTCTCCAGGCAACTCAAGCGCCTGAAGATATTGCAGCCAAGCGCGGTAAATCCGTGGAAGAGATTCTGGGTTGAAGTCATGGCGAACGCAAAAACGATCAAAGTAACACTGACCCGCAGCCCCATCGGCTGTCAGCCCAAGCACAAGCTGTGCGTCAAGGGCCTGGGTCTCCGTAAAATCGGTCACACCGTGGAAGTGGAAGATACCCCTTCCATCCGCGGGATGATCAGCCGGGTTAACTACCTGGTGCAGGTAGAGGAGAACTAAGATGCGTCTGAACGAACTTAGTCCGGAGCCTGGTTCACGTCCTGCCGCCAAGCGCGTGGGTCGCGGTATCGGTAGCGGCCTCGGCAAGACCGGTGGTCGTGGTCACAAGGGTCTTAAGGCCCGTTCCGGCGGCAGTGTCGCGCCTGGTTTCGAGGGCGGCCAGCAGCCGTTGGCCCGTCGTCTGCCGAAATTCGGTTTCACCTCGCGCCAGCAGCGCTATGTGGCTGAAATTCGTCTGAACGAACTGGCGAAAGTCGACGGTGACGTAGCTGATCTCGAGGCCCTGAAGAAGGCTGACATCGTTCGCGAAGAAATTCGTGAAGCGAAGGTTATTCTGTCCGGCGAACTGAGCCGCGCAGTGACTGTCAAGGGTCTGAAGGTGACCAAAGGCGCACGCGAGGCGATCACTGCCGCGGGCGGTAAAGTCGAAGACTAAGGCGAGTCGAGGACTAAATGGCCAAGAACGCATCATTGCCTGCGGGCGCGGGTAAAGGACTGGCAGAGCTGCGATCGCGGCTCTGGTTCGTCTTCCTGGCATTGCTGGTGTACCGGATCGGTGCCCACATCCCGGTGCCGGGTATTAACCCCGACCGTCTGGCGGCACTGTTTGAACAGAACCAGGGCACAATCCTGAGCATGTTCAACATGTTTTCCGGTGGTGCGCTTGAGCGGATGAGCATCTTCGCACTTGGTATCATGCCGTATATTTCAGCCTCTATTATTATGCAGTTGATGACAGCGGTCAGTCCGACGCTGGAGCAACTGAAGAAGGAGGGTGAAGCTGGCCGTCGCAAGATAAGCCAGTACACGCGGTATGGTACGGTTATCCTGGCCCTGGTTCAGGGCTTTGGTATTTCTGTCGGGCTGGCATCCCAGGGTGTGACCTTCAACGACAGCTTCAGCTTCCACTTTGTGGCTGTGGTATCCTTTGTCAGTGGTGCCGTGTTCATGATGTGGTTGGGTGAGCAGATCACCGAGCGCGGCGTCGGCAACGGGATTTCCCTGCTGATTTTTGCCGGTATTGTTGCTGGCCTTCCAGGTGCCATAGGGCAGACCCTGGAGCAAGCGCGTAACGGCGAGATGAGTCTGTTGGTGGTTCTGGGTATTGGTATCCTGGCGGTTGCTGTAATTGGCTTCGTGGTGTTTATGGAGCGTGGTCAGCGTCGACTGACGATCAATTACGCGAAGCGCCAGCAAGGTCGGCGGGTATTTGCTCAGCAGTCCAGCCATTTGCCTTTAAAAGTGAATATGGCAGGCGTTATTCCGCCGATCTTCGCTTCCTCCATTCTGCTGTTCCCGGCGTCGCTGGGGCAGTGGTTCGGTCAGGGCGAGGGCATGGAATGGCTGAGTGATATTTCCCAGGCATTGGCACCTAGCCAGCCGCTATACATCATTCTGTTCGCAGCAGCAGTCGTTTTCTTCTGCTTCTTCTATACAGCGTTGATGTATAACCCGAAAGAAGTTGCGGATAACCTCAAGCGCTCAGGCGCGTTTATTCCGGGCATTCGTCCGGGCGATCAGACTGCCAAGTATATTGATGGTGTGCTGACCCGCCTGACTCTGTTCGGTGCAATGTACATTGCAGCAGTGTCCCTGTTCCCTCAGTTTCTGATGGTTGCCGGGAATGTACCGTTCTATCTGGGCGGCACGTCTCTGCTGATTGTTGTAGTCGTGGTGATGGATTTCATGGCTCAGGTTCAGTCGCACCTGATGTCTCATCAATATGATTCGTTGATGAAGAAGTCCAATCTCAAGGGCTATGGTCGGAACGGATAATTTCGTTCCCCTTGAAAACTGGAGTCGACAATGAAAGTACGCGCTTCGGTAAAGAAAATTTGCCGTAACTGCAAAGTAATTCGTCGCAATGGCTCAGTACGAGTCATTTGCTCGGAGCCTCGCCACAAGCAGCGTCAGGGTTAATCCTTACGGATTCAGCACTGACATTGTAAAGGGTACGATTAATGGCGCTTGACCTCAGGTGGGGTCAGGCGCTATTATTTCGCGCCCTTTTATAGTGGCGGAAAATTCACACAGCAAAGCTTTGAACGCGGAGTAATTTGGATGGCACGTATAGCCGGTGTCAATATACCCGATCACAAACATGCTGTTATCTCTCTGACTTACATTTTTGGAGTCGGTAAGACAGCAGCCCAGAAGCTTTGCGATGCAACCGGTGTTAAGCCGGACGTCAAGGTCAAGGACCTGTCCGACGAGCAGCTTGAATCACTTCGTACAGAAGTAGGCAAGCTGGCCGTTGAAGGCGATCTGCGTCGTGAAGTTCAGATGAACATTAAGCGTTTGAAGGATCTCGGTTGCCACCGTGGTCTGCGCCACCGTCATGGACTCCCTGTCCGTGGCCAGCGCACAAAGACCAACGCCCGCACCCGTAAAGGTCCTCGCAAACCTATTCGTAAGTAACAGGTAGGCAAACATGGCAAAGCCAGGTACACGTACCCGTAAAAAGGTGAAAAAGACGGTTGTTGATGGCGTCGCGCACATTCACGCGTCCTTCAACAACACTATCGTGACCATTTCTGACCGTCAGGGCAACGTATTGTCCTGGGCCACTTCTGGTGGGTCCGGTTTCCGTGGGTCACGCAAGAGTACACCTTTTGCTGCGCAGGTAGCAGCTGAAAGAGCCGGTAATGCGGCTGCTGAATACGGCCTTAAAAACCTGGACGTAGAGGTTAAAGGTCCGGGGCCCGGACGTGAATCTGCGGTTCGTGCGCTGAACGCGTGCGGCTACAAGATCACTAACATCACTGATGTGACGCCGATTCCCCATAACGGTTGTCGTCCGCCCAAAAAGCGCCGCGTCTAACACAGGAGACAGTGAATTATGGCTCGTTACATAGGCCCGAAGTGCAAGCTGTCTCGTCGTGAAGGGACAGATCTTTTTCTGAAGAGCGGTGTTCGCGCGCTCGATTCAAAGTGCAACATCGAGACTCCGCCGGGTATGCACGGCGCGCGTCGCGGTCGTCTGTCCGAATATGGCGTACAGCTTCGTGAAAAACAGAAAGTCCGTCGTATATACGGCGTGCTGGAGAAGCAATTCCGCAACTATTACAAAGAGGCCGCCCGCATCAAGGGTGCAACCGGTGAGAACCTGTTGCAGCTGCTGGAAGGCCGTCTTGATAACGTTGTCTATCGCATGGGTTTTGGTTCTACCCGTGCTGAGTCCCGTCAGCTCGTTTCTCACAAAGCGATCCTGGTCAACGATAAGCTGGTGAACATCCCGTCTTATCAGGTCCGTCCGGGTGATGTTGTGAGCGTGCGTGAGAAGGCAAAAAACCAGCTTCGCGTTAAAGGCGCGCTGGATCTGTCTTCCAGCCGCGCACCGGTGAGCTGGGTAGAGGTCGACGCCAGCAAGATGTCCGGCGTTTACAGGTCAGTGCCCGAGCGCACTGAATTGCCGGCCGACATCAACGAGAACCTCATCGTCGAGCTTTACTCCAAGTAAAGCCCAGTTAGCAACGAGAGCAATTAGGGGCGTCTATGCAGCGTTCAGTACATGAGTTATTGACACCTCGTACCATTGACGTGAAAGAATCAAGCGCCATGCGCGCCAAAGTGACCCTGGAGCCTCTGGAAAGGGGCTTCGGTCATACTCTTGGTAGCGCACTGCGTCGGATACTCTTGTCCTCAATGCCGGGCTGTGCCATTACCGAGGCACAGATCGACGGCGTGTTGCACGAGTACAGCGCGATCGAAGGTGTTCAGGAAGACGTCATTGAGATTCTTCTGAATCTTAAAGGCGTGGCCGTGAAAATGGGCGGCCGGGACGATGCCGAGGTAACCCTCAGCAAGAAAGGCCCGGGCGTTGTCACTGCCGGTGATATCAAGCTGGATCACGATGTCGAGATCACCAACCCGGAACATGTGATCTGTCACCTGAGTGCCAATGGTGAAGTGAACATGCGTCTGAAGGTTGCCCGTGGTCGCGGCTATGAGCCTGCTGATCAGCGGGGTCTGGACGAGGACGAAACTCGCGCCATTGGACGCCTGCAACTGGACGCAACTTTCAGTCCGGTCCGCCGTGTTGCCTACGCCGTGGAAAGTGCACGGGTAGAACAGCGCACCGACCTGGACAAGCTAGTTATTGATTTGGAAACCAATGGTACGATCGACCCGGAAGAAGCGATTCGCCGGGCCGCGACCATCCTCCAGCAACAACTGGCCGTGTTTGTTGATTTCGATCACGAGAAAGAACCCGAGCGTGTTGAGGAAGAGGAAGAAATTGATCCGATTCTCCTGCGTCCGGTTGATGATCTGGAATTGACAGTGCGTTCAGCTAACTGCTTGAAAGCTGAGAATATTTACTACATCGGCGATCTGATTCAGCGCACTGAAGTTGAGCTGCTGAAGACGCCTAACCTTGGTAAAAAGTCGCTTACTGAGATCAAGGACGTGCTCGCGTCCCGCGGTCTGTCACTGGGTATGCGTCTTGATAACTGGCCGCCGGCTAGCCTTCGTGGCGACGATCGGGTCCTGGGCGGTTAATCGCCGATTAGTTTAAGGTAAGGAATCAGAGCAATGCGTCATCGTAAGAGTGGTCGTAAGTTCAGCAGGACCAGTGCGCATCGCAAGGCCATGTTCCGTAACATGACTGCGTCACTGGTTGAACACGAGCTGATCAAAACTACGCTCCCGAAAGCGAAAGAACTTCGCCGGGTAGCGGAGCCTTTGATCACGCTGTCAAAGAATGATTCGGTCGCGAATCGTCGTCTGGCGTTTTCTCGCCTGCGTGACGATGCGGCGGTTGCCAAGCTGTTCAATGAGCTTGGTCCCCGTTACAACGAGCGTCCGGGTGGTTACCTTCGTATCCTGAAGTGTGGCTTCCGTGCCGGCGACAATGCCCCCATGGCATTTGTAGAGCTGGTTGGTCGTCCGCTGGACATCGAAGCAGAAGAAGTGGACGAAAGCGAAGATTAAGTTTTTCGCCAAGCCCATAAAAAACCGGAGGTTAATCCCTCCGGTTTTTTTATGTCTCATCACTTGTAGTGTTTATGTCCGATTCTGGGCCAAGACGCCCTTCAGGTACCGCCCGGTATGTGACCCCGTCTCTGCGGCAACATGCTCTGGCGTCCCTTCCGCAATGATCTGACCGCCACCGGAGCCGCCTTCGGGCCCAAGGTCAATGATCCAGTCCGCCGTCTTGATCACATCCAGGTTGTGCTCGATCACTACGATGGTGTTGCCATGATCCCGAAGTCGCTGCAGTACGGTCAGTAGTTGCTGGATGTCGTAGAAGTGCAGGCCGGTAGTGGGCTCATCAAGAATGTAGAGTGTCTTGCCGGTATCGCGCTTGGACAGTTCCTTGGCCAGTTTGACGCGCTGGGCCTCGCCTCCGGAAAGGGTGACTGCACTTTGCCCGAGGCGGATATACGATAGCCCGACGTCCATCAGCGTTTGCAGCTTGCGAGCGAGGAACGGAACCGGGTCGAAAAATTCGCGGGCTTCTTCTACGGTCATCTCCAGCACTTCGTGAATGCTCTTGCCCTTGTATCGGACTTCCAGAGTTTCGCGGTTGTAGCGCTTGCCTTTGCAGACATCGCAGGGGACATACACGTCCGGCAGGAAGTGCATTTCTACCTTGATCACGCCGTCGCCCTGACAGGCCTCACAACGACCGCCCTTAACGTTGAAGCTGAAACGGCCCGGTTTGTATCCGCGGGAACGGGCTTCCTGGGTGCCTGCAAACAGTTCACGTATCGGAGTGAACAGTCCGGTGTAGGTCGCCGGGTTGGAGCGGGGTGTCCGGCCTATGGGGCTCTGGTCGATGTCGATGACTTTGTCGAGCTGGTCCAGCCCTTTCAGGGATTCATAGGGCGCGTGGCTCAGGCTAGTGGCTTTGTTGAGCTTTGCAGCACACACCGGATACAGGGTGCTGTTGATCAGCGTGGACTTGCCGGAGCCCGAAACGCCGGTGACACACGTCATAACACCCAGCGGTAAGGTTAATGTGACACCTTGCAGGTTGTTTCCGGTCGCGCCTGCCAGTACCAGTGGTTTACCCTTCCGGCTATGGCGTTGTTCAGGGATCGCGATCTCTTTTTCGCCGCACAAGTACTGCCCGGTGAGGGAGTCCTTGGAGGCGATGATGTCTTCGGGCGTGCCTTGGGCAATGATGTGGCCACCGTGCACGCCTGCACCCGGCCCGATATCGATCACGTGATCCGCAGCCCGGATGGCGTCTTCGTCGTGCTCGACAACGATAACGGTATTGCCCAGATCCCGCAGATGGAACAGTGTGGCCAGTAGGCGATCGTTATCCCGTTGGTGCAGGCCAATGGATGGTTCATCGAGAATGTACATGACGCCCACAAGGCCGGCACCGATCTGGCTCGCCAGCCGTATGCGCTGGGCTTCGCCGCCGGAGAGTGTATCGGCGCTGCGTTCAAGGGTCAGGTATTCCAGGCCAACGTTAACGAGGAATTGCAGTCGCTGACGAACTTCCTTGAGGATTTTTTCGGCAATTTCGCCCTTGCGGCCAGGAAGGGCAAGTTGTCCGAAATAGTCATGGGCGTCGCCGACAGGCATGTGGGTGACGTCCGAGATGTTGTTCTTCTCAACAAACACATGCCGGGCGCTGCGTCGCAGTCGTGAGCCGCCGCACTCTTTGCAGGGCTGCGTGCTGAGGTTGCGGGCCAGTTCCTCTCGCATGCTCTGTGATTCGGTTTCCCGGTAGCGGCGCTCGAGGTTTGGCAGGATGCCCTCAAAAGGGTGGGCCTTCTCCATGATGTGGCCGCGCGAGTTTACATAGCGGAATGGGACGTCTTCGGTTCCCGTGCCGTAGAGCAGCGCCTGACGAAAATCCTCCGGCAGGTCCTCCCAGGGAGTGTCCATGTTGATGTCGTAATGTTCGGCCACACTGGTCAGCATCTGGAAATAGTACACGGCCCTGCGGTCCCAGCCCTTGATGGCGCCCTCGGCAAGGGTGGCCTCTGGGTGCTGGACGATCTTTTCGGCATCGAAGAATTGCTTGACGCCCAGGCCATCGCAAGTCGGGCAGGCGCCGGCAGGGTTGTTGAAGGAAAACAGTCTTGGTTCCAGCTCGCTGATGGCGTATCCGCACTGGGTACACGCGTAGCGGGCAGAAAACGTATGTTCGTCTCCCTCATTATCCATGGGGGCAACGAGCGCGATGCCATCAGCCAGGCCCAGAGCGGTTTCAAAACTCTCGGCAAGCCGTTGCTCAAGCCCCGGTTTGACCTTGAAGCGGTCGACCACCACGTCAATCTGGTGCTTCCGTTTCTTGTCCAGTGTTGGAACGTCATCGATATCGTAAACACGACCGTCCACCCGCAGGCGGATAAAGCCCTGGCTGCGCATCGTGTCGATGACCTGCAGGTGCTCCCCCTTGCGGTCACGGATGACCGGAGCGAGGATCATCAGCTTGCTGTCATCGGGCATGGCCAACACCTGATCCACCATCTGGCTTACAGTCTGGGCCTCTAGTGGCAGATCGTGATCCGGGCAGCGGGGCTCGCCAGCGCGGGCAAACAGCAGGCGAAGGTAGTCGTAGATTTCGGTGATGGTACCGACGGTAGAACGGGGGTTGTGGGAGGTGCTCTTCTGCTCGATCGAAATGGCCGGCGACAGGCCTTCAATATGATCCACGTCTGGCTTTTCCATCATCGACAGAAACTGCCTTGCGTAGGTGGACAGTGATTCCACGTACCGACGCTGTCCCTCGGCGTAAAGCGTGTCAAACGCCAAAGAAGATTTGCCAGAGCCGGACAGCCCGGTGATAACGATCAGCTTGTCCCTCGGCATATCCAGGTCAATGTTCTTCAGATTGTGGGTTCGTGCCCCTTTGATCTGGATATGGTCCATAACACCTCGCAGTCGGAAAAAACGCAAATTATACCGTGTTTGGCCCCCGCCCGGCCAAGTGCCCGGGACTTTTAAGCAGGTAAATGCACAATGCCCTGCCTGCATGGCTTCTGTTACAATGCGCGGCGATTTCCTGAAGGGCATGTGCCCCTTCTGAACCCTCGTTTCCGGACACAGTAACAGGTCAGGCATCTCATGAATTCACTGGAAAGACGCTCTGTTGCAGCACTGGCATCTGTGTATGCCATGCGGATGCTTGGGCTCTTTATGGTGATGCCAGTGTTCGTGCTTCTTGGCAGTGATCTTGACGGCGCAACACCGGCGCTGATTGGTCTGGCCATCGGTGCCTATGGTCTGAGCCAGGCGCTGCTGCAGATTCCGTTTGGCATGCTGTCTGATCGCGTTGGCCGTAAACGGATGATCTACATCGGGCTGGTACTTTTCGCCGCAGGCAGTTTGCTGGCAGCCTCCACAGACTCCATATACGTTGTAATCGCTGGTCGGATTCTTCAGGGCGCGGGCGCCATCGCCAGTGTTTTGATGGCGTTATTGAGTGATCTGACGCGGGAGGAGGAGCGGACCAAGGCTATGGCAACGGTCGGCATCTCCATCGGCCTGTCATTTTCTGTATCGCTGGTTCTGGGGCCCTTGCTGGGGTCTGTCTCTGGTTTGTCCGGCATTTTTTATGCCACTGCCGTACTCGCGTTGGTGGCAATAATGATCGTCAATCGCGTGGTGCCAACACCCCATGAGCACAAGTCCAGTGCGGATACCCATCCGGCCAGGGCAATGTTGCAAACCGTCCTGTCTGATGGCCGACTGCTGAGGCTGGATTTCGGAATTTTTGCATTACACCTGGTGTTGACCGCGATGTTCCTGGTGTTTCCAACCCTGCTTCAGAATCGGCTGGGGCTTCCCGCTTCGTCACATTGGTGGTTCTACCTGACGGTTATGGTGGCCTCTTTCTTTGCCATGGTGCCGTTTATTATCGTTGGGGAGAAAAAGCGCCGGATGAAACCTGTTTTTTGTGGTGCCATCGCGCTGCTTGCCCTATCAACCGCTTGTGTTGGCGCGCTTGGTGGTGGGCTTGCGATGGCCTGGGGGGTGCTGTTCTTCTTCTTTATGGCGTTTAACCTGCTGGAGGCCAGTTTGCCGTCTCTGGTCAGCAAAGAATCGCCGGCAGCGGCAAAAGGCACTGCTATGGGGGTCTATTCCACGTCGCAATTTTTTGGGGCATTTCTGGGTGGGGCGGTTGGTGGTATTCTGCTCGAGCAGTTGGGTCTTCAGGGCGTGCTTTGGTTTATGGTGGGTGCGCTGCTGATATGGCTCGCGGTGGCGTTGACGATGTCGACCCCGGGCCATACCACCAGTTTCGTGGTACAGTTGCAGCCTGTGGTTTACAGTCAGTTTGATGAGATTGATGACACGCTGAGAAGCATCCCCGGGGTGCAGGATGTTGTCATCCTGGAGGAGGCGGAAACTGCCTACCTGAAGGTGGATCGTCAAACATTTGATGAACTGTCGCTTGCGGGCTTTTCATTTGTCCGGCAGGGCAGCCAATCTTGAAATTCGGAGGTCTGCAGGGAAGGCAGGCCATCCCTGAAAACAGAGTCAGGAGCAGATCATGGCACGAGGCGTAAACAAGGTTATTCTGATTGGGAATCTGGGGCAGGACCCGGAAACCCGCTATACCCCGAATGGCAATGCGGTGGTGAACCTCAACCTTGCAACCGATGAAAGTTACAAGGACAGGCAAACAGGCCAGTTGGTGCCGAAAACCGAGTGGCACCGGATTGTGATGTTCGGCAAGATTGCCGAGGTGGCTGGTCAGTACCTGCGTAAGGGCTCAAAGGTCTACATCGAGGGTAAGTTACAGACGCGCAAGTGGCAGGGGCAGGATGGTCAGGATCGCTACACCACCGAGGTAGTGGTGGACATCAACGGCCAGATGCAGATGCTCGACAGTCGTGGTGGCGAAGGCGGCGGCATGAGCCAAGGTGCTCCCGCTGGCCGTCCGCAGCAAGCGGGCAATGCCGCGCCAGCAGCCGCGGGCCCGTCTGGGCAGCAATCCGGAGGCGGGGGCTACAGTCAGCCGTCACAAGGCAGCATGCCGGAACCGGTTGATGACTTCGACGACGACATACCCTTCTAGGGTTAGTTACAAAAAGCCCCCGCCAAGCGGGGGCTTTTCTGTTAACGAGTTGCAAAAAGCAGTGAAATAGAACAATAAAACATGGAATTACGTTTACTTTTTCAACTACTATTAAAGTCACTATAAGAATCGTCCATTTTTTAGGCATCGAGGCTTTCGAGTGGCCCTGAGCTTTATTAAAAGCTTTCTGAATCGTTCCGATAAACGGCAGCAGATCTATCTGGAAATTCGTCCTGACGGCATCGCGTGGGCGGAATCCGGAGGTAGCGCGGCTTTTGCCGATTGCTTGCCGGCAAAGCGGGAGTCTGTTCTCCGTGCATTAGTCGGCGAGCGCGCCTGGGCCGGTGTCGATACCACTCTGGTTTTACCGATGGATCAATACCAGGTGTTCCAGTTGGAGCGCCCTGAGGGCGTTGAAGACTCGGAGCTTGGTGATGCCCTGAAGTGGAAACTCAAGGACATTCTCGATTTCAATCCGTCCGATGCAGTCTGCGATGTATTTCCGTTTCCGGAAGATGCTTCCCGTGGCCGCGGGGACCTGGTTAACGTGGTTGCCGCCAGAAAGTCTCTCGTTAGTGAGCTGGTTGCACTGGTCGAGGCATGCGATCTGGCGTTGATTTCCATTGATATCGCCGAGTTGGCTCTACGTAACCTGGTGCCCCGTATTGATCCCGATCATCGGGGGGCGGCCGTGGTGCACATGCGCGAGCGGTTCGGGCAGATGATCGTCTGTAAAGGCGAAACACTGTACCTGTCGCGACGGCTGGACGTGACTTCGGATGACCTCCGGGATGCAGCGCGGCAGGAAAATGCCGTGCAGTCTTTGGCCCTTGAGATGCAACGCTCCCTCGATTATTACGAAAGCCAGTTGGGGCAAGTTCCCCCTGCCGTCATTCGCCTGGTGGCGCGTGACAACCTCATGCCATTGCCCTCCATGCTTGCCTCCTATGTGGCCGCCACCGTTGAAACGCTGGATTGGTCGCCTTACGGTCTTGATCAACCCTTGGACAGCCGCTGCCTGGTTGCCTGGGGCGCAAGTCTGGTGCCGACCGGCAAGGGGGCAAAATGATCCAGCAGGTCAACCTCTATACCGATGAACTGCGTCCCCGAAAGGAGAAACTGCAGGCCCGGATGGCGTTGTCCATTCTGGCCCTGGCGCTGGTTGTGATTGTGGTTTCCGCAGGGGGTGTCCGATATCAGGCGTCGCACTTGCAGGCGCAGGTCGATTCTCGGCAGGCACAGAATGATCAGCTACAGCGTGCGGTGGAACAATTGACCACTGAGGCGGAAGCCCGCCAACCCGACCCTGAGGTTGAAGCCGCCCTTGAGCGTGTAACCGCGACGTTGGCACGAAGGCAGCGATTGCTGAGTCGTGTGGAGGACCTGGTGGCCAGCGAGGCTGCGGGGTTTTCAGCACAGCTGTCGGCATTAGCCCGACAGGTGCCGCAAGGACTCTGGCTGACCCGCATCCGTCTGGACGGTCATCAGGGGAATGTTGCGTTGGCTGGCAGGTCGCAGTCTGGGCGACTTGTGCCGATATACCTCGAAAAGCTTAGCGGGGAGCCCGCCTTCGTGGGCAAGACCTTCGGCAGCTTCCGGCTTGACCGAGAGGAAGACGGGCGCTGGATCGAGTTTCAGGTTGCCACGGACAGGAACTGGGAGGGTGCTGAATGAAACAGGCCTTTCGTCAGCAATTTGATAGAGGCACTGCCTGGTTCGATGACCGCCCTGTTCGCGAGCGGGCAATGATTACTGTAACCGCCGTGGTCCTGGTTCTTTTTGTTGGCTGGGAACTGTGTGTAGCGCCTGTGATGGGCCGCAACGACCAGCTCCAGTCCCGCCTGGATTCTTTGGCCAACACTCAGGCGTCGTTGCTTGAGCAACAACAGGTGTTAACCGCACGCTTGTCCTCCGACCCGTCCCAACAAATTCGGGACAGGCTCGCGGCGCGCCAGCAGCGTCTTGACCAACTCGATGAGGAACTGGCCAAAACCACCGGACGGCTGATCGCGCCGAGGGCCATGGTGGGATTATTGCGGGACATCCTGGCGGCCCAGGACGAACTTGAGCTGCTGGGTGTTGAATTGATGCCGCCTGTGCCCGTATTTGAGGACGGTCCCGGCACGCCAGAAGACACTAACAGCAATGACAACAATGAAACCCGTGAGCCGTTGCTGTTCGCACACGATGCGGAAATTGCCATTCGTGGAGGCTATATGGACGTGCTGGCTTACCTCGAGACCCTTGAAGCCATGGACGCCCGCCTCGGTTGGGTGCTGCTTGACTATGATGTCAGTGAGTATCCGCACAACGAGATCCGGGTTCGGGTCAGGACATTGAGCCTGGACCGCGCATGGTTGGGAGTCTGAAATGAGGGTGTTGCTGATCGTATGGATGTTGGCTGCCGGGTATGCCTTTGCCCTTGAGGATCCAACCCGGCCGAGCGGCTTTTCAGGCAGTGCGCCACAGTCAGAACCGGCGAGGGAGTTTTCACTGGCGTCGATATTTATTGGCAATAATCGCAGGTTGGCGGTTATCGATGGAGAGGCCCGCAGGGAAGGGCAGGCGTTTGAGGGGGTTCGCATTCGGCGGATTTACCCCGACCGGGTTGAGCTGGTTGATCAGGGAAGAGTGCGCGTTCTACGCCTGGACCCCCTTCCGCAAGTGCGGAGTTCGCAATGACAGACAAACGAGCTGCTATGACACTGAATCGAACGTTTTTGACCGTGCTGCTGGCAACGTCACTGGCCGCCTGCAGCAATAACCCGCTGATGCGCACCAGCCAGGCCACCTCAACGGACGCTGCCCAGTCGATTGATGACGCGCTGGCGGAGGCCGAAGCCAAATCCGCGTTGCAGCGTGCCGAGCGGGAACAGGCCGCGCGGGCAGGTGTTCCGGAAGAAGTCAGTGCGGCCCTGATGCCGTCGCTGTCTGCTGACACGGATGACGAGGAACGGTTCGATGTCGATGCCCGTGGCCTTGCCGCCGGCCCGTTCTTCGAAGCACTGGTGGATGGTAGCCGGTATAACGTGGTGGTTCATCCCGGTGTTGACGCGGTTGTTGACCTGAGGCTCCGGGACGTGACTGTCCCTGAAGTTATGGATATCGCCAGCGACCTCTATGGCCTGGATATTCAGCGCAACGGGCGACTGTTTCAGGTAAAGGCAGAAAGCGTCCAGACTCGGATGTTCCCGATCGACTACCTGCACTTCAAGCGCAGTGGCGGCTCCGAAACCCGTGTCAGTTCAGGGCAGGTCAGCAGTTCACGTGACAATTCAACCGGTGCGGGTACGTCGCAGGACAATTCCGACAACACTTCAACGGCGAATCTCGTTGGCACTCGCATCTCCACCGAGACCGAGTCCGATTTCTGGACCGATATTCAGCGCGCGCTGCAAATGATCGTAGGGTCAGAGAGCGGCAATCAGGTGATCATCAATCCCGGCGCGGGGCTGGTGATGGTGCGCTCCGATGGAAAGTCCCTGGCGCAGGTGGAAGAGTACCTTCGCCGAACTCAGTTGATTATGCAACGGCAAGTGGTGCTGGAAGCCAAGATCCTGGAGATTGGTCTGAACGAAGGCTATCAGCAAGGCATTAACTGGGCAGATATCCAGAGTGCGTCAAGCGTGACCGCATCGGATGGCTTGCCGGAAGATTTTACCGCACAGGCTCTGGCAGGGCAGGTGATTACTACCTCAGATATCGGTGGGTTGTTCTCGGCCAGCGTCCGGGCGGGTGACTTTACCGGGTTGATCGAATTGCTTGGCGAGCAGGGCAACGTGCAGATTCTCTCCAGCCCCCGAATTTCGACCGTCAACAATCAAAAGGCGGTTATCAAGGTTGGCACCGACGAGTTTTTCGTAACGGACATCGACTTCAACAACAACAACTCGGCAGTGACAGCCACTGACCGGACTTCCACCTCAGTGGAACTGACTCCGTTTTTCTCCGGGATTTCTCTCGACGTTACCCCACAGATTTCAGAAGACGGCGCCATTACCCTGCACGTGCACCCCTCCGTGAGTGAGGTGAATGACCAGAAGAAGGTGATCACGGTGGGTGACCGGGACGTCACGCTGCCTTTGGCACTAAGCACGGTTCGCGAGACCGACAGTGTGATCCGCGCCGAAAGTGGCCAGATTGTGGTGATTGGCGGATTGATCCAGAACACCAGCGAAGACAACAACTCGGCAGTGCCCTTCTTCAGTGAAATTCCCCTGTTGGGAGAGTTGTTTAAACAGCGCCGGTTCCAGTCTCGCAAGAGCGAGCTGGTCATCCTGTTGCGCCCCGTGGTTGCCGGCAGCCAGCAGATGAATGCGGATGTATCGGCCAGTCGCGACCGGATGCGGGTTCTGCGGGAACTGCTGGAGTCTTCCGAGTCTGTGAAACCCCAACCGGAGAAAGCCAGGCGCTAGCATGTACGAAGCTCATTTCGGACTGCAGGAAGCACCGTTTGCATTGACGCCCAACACCCGGTATTTCCTCCGGGCACGCAGCCACAGCGATGCGCTGGAACTGCTGTTGGTGGCCTTGCGTGAGCGGGAAGGCTTTATAAAAATCACCGGCGAGGTTGGTACCGGCAAAACCCTGCTGTGCCGGTTGTTGCTCAATGAACTGGAGCGGGATGCCCATACGGCCTACATTCCCAACCCGCACCTGACACCGGAGACCCTCTACGAGGCAGTGGCCGAGGAACTGGGTGTGGACGTTGGGCGATGCGCCAACACCCACCAGATACTGAAAGCTCTGAACGAGCGCCTGATTGCGCTGGCCATGGAGCAACGCCAGGTGGTGCTGGTGATTGATGAAGCCCAGGCCATGCCCGAGGAAACCATCGAGGCGCTGCGTCTGTTGACCAATCTGGAAACCGAAAGTGCCCGGCTATTACAAGTGGTGCTGTTCGGGCAACCGGAACTGGACCAGATACTCCAACGAGACAGCATGAGGCAGCTACGGCAACGGATTACGTTCCAGTACCGTCTGGCGCCGTTGGACAAGGTGTCGGTGGCACAGTATCTCAGGCATCGCCTGTCCCAGGCGGGGTACAACGGCGGTGATCTGTTTGCACCCTCCGCGCTGCGTTTGATTTCCCGCTCATCCGGTGGCATCCCGCGGTTGGTCAATATTATCGCCCATAAGTCCCTGTTGTCAGCGTGGGGCCGGGGCGACCACCAGGTCAGCCGCTGGCACGTGATGCAAGCGGTCAGGGACACTGACAGCGCCCGCGTGCCCAACCTTCTGGTGAGGTGGCTATGAGTTTGCTTAATGATGCACTGCGGGCTGCCGAGCAGCGCCAGGACAGGCCTGTGGCGCCCGGAGTCTATGCAGGTGGTCAGGCGCAGGCTGGCAATCGCAAGCCCGTGTTTATGATTGTGTTGGTGGTTCTGGCGATCGTCGTTGCTGGCCTTGGTGGCTACTGGCTGTTCTCGATCAACTCCTCTTCTGCCTCCGCAGAAACGGCGGAAGCCGAAAAGCCATTGTCGTCGCCTGCAATGGTTGAGCCGGAACCGGTTCAAATACAGGCATCCACCCCGCAGACACCCGCGTCACAAAACCCGGCGCCAGAGCCGTTGTCACCGGAACCGCTGTCACCGGAACCCATGGAACCCGACACCACGCAGCAGGAGCCAGCCCAGTCGCCCCCTGCCTCGGTGGCGAAAAGGGAAAAGGTTGAACCGTCATCGACGGAGCCAGAGAAAGAGGCAGAAACAGAAGCTAAGGAAACGGAACCCGAAAAGACTGCCATGGCTGATGTGAAACAGGTGCCGGAAACGCCGGCTGCGACCGATCGCAGCACTGCAAGGGACCTGGAAAGGTTGGTGGCGCAGGGCCGTATTACCGACGCAGAGCGCCGTCTTGCGGCCCTGACCCGGGAGCAGGACGCCCCCCGCAGCCGCTATGTGGTTGCCAGGGCATTGCTGGTTGATGGCAAACAGGATCAGGCCCTTGGCTGGCTGCCCGCGGAGGTTACCGCACAAAACCCGGCTTTGCGTTTGCTGAGAGCAAGGGCCCTGCACGCCAACAATGATCTGGGTGCGGCCCTCAACACACTGACGTCGAGCATTCCGCCTGTGGAAGGACATGCCGAATACCGCGTTACGCTGGCAACGTTGCTGCAACAACAAGGTGACAGTGCAGAAGCCGCCCGGCACTGGGCGGTACTGATTGCCTGGGATGACAGCCAGGCTCCCTGGTGGGTGGGGCTGGCGATTTCCCTCGAGACACAGGGCGAGCTGGCCGGAGCGGCCAGGGCCTACCGGCAGGCAGCCGAACTTCCGGGATTGCCCCGGTCGTTGGCCGACTACGTACAGCAACGCCTGCAGGCATTGCGGGCAGGATGATCCATGGCTGAAGCAAAGAAAAAAATCCGCATAGGCGACCTGCTGGTCCAGAACGATGTCATCACTGAGCAACAGTTGATGACCGCCTTGCGTGAGCAGAAAAATACCGGACGCAAGCTGGGCCGTACCCTGATCGATCTGGGCTATGTGGAAGAGGACAACCTCCTCAACATCCTGTCACGCCAACTGGATGTGCCATTCGTTCAGTTGCGCCACTTCCAGTTCAACAACGAGCTGGTCAAGAAGCTGCCGGAAGCCATGGCCCGCCGTTTCCGCAGCATCGTATTGGCGGAACAGAGCGGCGAATTGCTGGTAGGTATGGCCGACCCGCTCGACATCTTCGCCTACGACGAACTGGTGCGGGTGCTGAAACAGCCGATCAAGCAGGCCGTTGTGCGGGAAAGCGAACTGCTGAATACCCTCGATCTGGTGTATCGCCGTACTGACGAAATTGCCTCGCTGGCGGAAGAACTGGAAGACGAACTGGGCGACGATGCTTTTGACCTGGCGGACCTCAGCGCTGAGTCCGAAAGCGCGGAAGCACCTGTGGTAAAGCTTCTGCAGACGCTGTTTGAAGATGCCGTGCAGGCCCGCAGCTCCGACATTCACATTGAACCTGACGAGACCGTGGTACGTATTCGCCAACGGGTGGATGGCGTGCTGCAGGAACAGGTGATGAAGGAAAAGCGGGTTAACTCCGCTCTGGTGCTACGCCTTAAACTGATGGCTGGCCTGAACATTTCCGAGAAGCGGATTCCCCAGGATGGCCGCTTCAATATCCGCGTAAAGGGCCGCAGCATCGATGTGCGGGTTTCCACCATGCCGGTTCAGTACGGCGAGTCGGTGGTCATGCGTTTGCTGGACCAGAGCCAGGGCATGCTGAACCTGGACGTCACCGGCATGCCGGAAACGCTGCTCGAAAACTTCCGCCGTATGATCAAGAAGCCCCATGGCATGATCCTGGTCACCGGCCCGACCGGTAGCGGTAAGACCACAACCCTTTATGGCGCGCTAACCGAACTCAACCGTCCGGAAGTCAAAATCATCACCGCAGAAGACCCGGTGGAGTACCGGCTGCCGCGCATTACCCAGGTGCAGGTAAACCCGAAAATCGGCCTGGAATTCGCCAGTGTACTGCGCGCCGCGCTGCGCCAGGACCCGGACGTGATCCTGGTGGGCGAGATGCGGGACCATGAAACCGCCGAGATTGGCCTGCGTGCGGCGATGACCGGCCATCTGGTGCTCTCGACGCTGCACACCAACGACTCCATCAGCAGCGCCATGCGACTGATTGATATGGGCGTGGAGCCTTTCCTGGTGGCCAGTTCCCTGCTTGGCGTTGTTGCCCAGCGGCTGGTGCGCAAGGTTTGTGAGAACTGTCGCGAGGCCTACGAGCCCACCAGTCAGGAAAAAGTCTGGCTGAACCAGTTCGATCTTGATCCGCTCGACCTGGAGGCCGGGTTTGTACATGGTCGCGGTTGCTACCAGTGCAGCAACAGTGGTTACCGGGGGCGTCTGGGTGTGTACGAAATGCTGGAAATGAACGAGGCGATGCTGGACGCACTGCGCCGCCAGGACATCGCCGGTTTCACCCGGGAAGCGCGCAGGAGCCACCTTTACCGGCCGCTTGGTCTTTGTGCCATGGATTTTGCACTGCAGGGCGTGACCACTCTGGAAGAAGTGGCCCGGGTGGCGGCGACCTCTGAGGGCGACGTGTCCCTGGATGAGGTGCCGGTGCTCTCTCAATCCTCTGGTGATAGCGGCGCCGACAACCCTGCTCCCAATGAGGGAGGTGTCTGATGCAGTTTACGTACCGGGGTAAGGACAGCAGAGGAGTCGTGCAACAGGGTGCGCTGGCTGCACCGAGCCCCGAGGCGGCAGCGTCTGAACTCATGCGGCGGGGCATCACACCCCTGGCGATCCATGAGCAGGCACAAGGCGAATCCATCGGCGACCGGCTGAACAACTTGCCGCTGTTCCGCAAGAAGATCACCCTGGACGAACTGATCGTGTTCTGCCGTCAGATGCATGCGTTGACTAAGGCGGGCATCCCGTTGATACGAACCATGCGTGGCCTGGCGGACACGACGCGCTCGCCCGCGCTCAGCGAAGTGCTGGACGACGTAACGGATCGCCTTGAGGCCGGTTCCACGATGGCTACCGCCATGCAGGCGCATCCCAAGGTGTTTCCGGATCTGTTTATCGCCATGATCCATGTGGGGGAGAACACCGGGCAATTGGACGACGCCTTCAAGCGGTTGTCTGAGATCCTCGAGCTGGAGCGGGACACCAAACGGCGCCTCAAGCAGGCCATGCGTTATCCCACCTTCGTGATGATTGCCCTGTTTGGGGCGCTGATGGTTGTGAACTTCCTGGTGATTCCGAAGTTTTCGGCGGTCTTCAGCAAACTGGGTGCCGACCTGCCATTCCTGACCCAGGTACTTGTTGGTACCTCAAACTTCCTGTTGGGCTACTGGTACATCGTACTGTTCGGTATGGCTGCAACGGCGCTTTTGGTGAGGCAGTGGAAAAACACCGACCAGGGACGCCTGACCTGGGACCGCTACAAACTGAAAATGCCTATTATCGGGCCGCTACTGGAGCTGATCACCCTAAGCCGGTTTGCCCGTAACTTCGCCAGTATGCTGTCTGCGGGCATGCCCGTGACCCATGCGTTGACCGTGGTTGCAGACGCCACGGATAACGCCTGGATATCCAAACACATCAAGGACATGCGGGTCGGTATCGAACGCGGTGAAAGCCTGCTGCGGACGGCCCGGCAGAGCGACATGTTCACGCCGCTGATCCTGCAGATGATTGCGGTTGGTGAGGAAACCGGTTCGGTGGACGACATGCTGGTGAACGTGGCGGATTTCTACGACGAAGACGTGGACTACGGACTCAAGCGGCTGGCGGAATCCATCGAACCGATACTGATCGTGGCCATGGGTATCCTGGTTCTCATTCTTGCTCTGGGCGTGTTCCTGCCCATATGGGACCTGGGAGCGGCCGCCATGGGGCGTGGGTGAATGACTGGCCAGAAGTATTCGGCGATGTCGGTGCTGATCAACTCACATCGCCTGAGAGTTCTGGTGGCCCTGTGCATCCTTTTTACCCTCTGGTGGGTATTACTGGGAGTTGCAGAGCGGGAAGCCGGCAGGGCAGAACAACAAGGTACACGGCTGATGCTCAACCAGATCAGAAGTGTACTGGTGGTAAAAGGGGCGGAGATTCGCCTGCAGGAAGGGGCCGACTTCAGGGCCTTGGCGGGCAGAAATCCGTTCGAATGGTTTGGATCGGAACCGGCCCGGTATGATGGCATCTGTCATGATGAGTCGCCGGAACCTGGCCGGTGGTGTTTCAAGCTGTTACAAACCGGCGATAAAGGCTACAAAAAAGACACGGCAAGCGCGCAGGGACAGGTTATATTTCAACCACGCCAGCCGATAACCCTTGGAGACAGGCAGGGAAGCGGCGACACACCCATGGCATGGGTTGTGGCGGTCGAGTTCACGGACAGAAACGGCAACGGACGCCTTGATGAACAGGATCTCCAGTCCGGGCTGAGATTGCAGCCGGTGGAGACGCAAAACGATCGTGCCGAACACTGATAACAAGCCTCAGGGAGGCCACACTATGAGGGCAATGACACTGAAAGCGCGCCAGACAAAGGGGTTTACCCTGATTGAGCTGGTGGTGGTGATCTCCATACTCGCCATTCTTGCAGCCTTTGCGTTGCCAAGATTCGCCGAACTGTCGGACGAGGCCCACCGGGCAAGCATCCAGGGCACCTCGGGCGCCTACGCCGCTGCTGTTGCACTGGTTCGTGCCCAGTGGACCGCCCGTGGCGCCGCTGGCGCGCAAACTAATCTGCCCGGCTTTGGCGAGGAAAACGTCGACGTGAGTGCTGACGGTTGGCCAACGGGCGTAGGTGGCAACACCGACCCGACCGCCATGAGTGCCACAGAGTGCCAAAACCTCTGGCTGGCCCTGATGCAGTCAAACGCGCCGACCGTGGCAACGTCCGGAGATACAACCGATTACACAGCAAGCGCAAGCGGCTCCGTGTGTACCTATGAGTACAACCTCAACGGTGGCACGGACAACATTCAATACGACGCCGACAGCGGCGAAGTGATTCGGGTTATCAATTAATCCATTTTAAAGCAGCAAAAGCAGGAGAAGACCATGAATATGATGAACCAGATGGCAGCAAGAAAAGAGAAAGGTTTCACCCTTATTGAACTGGTGATGGTGATTGTGATTTTGGGTATTTTGGCGGCGTTTGCGTTGCCGAGGTTTGCGGATTTTGGATCCGATGCTCGTTCGGCAGCACTTGAAGGCGGTGTCGGTTCTGTGAAATCAGCAGCGGCAATCGCCCACTCCCGCTGGGTTGCGAACGGCAGTGTTGCGAGCCAGGCGGTTAATCTGGATGGCGCTAACGGAATCACCATGTCCGCAGAGGGCTATCCGACAAACGATGCTGCTGGTATTGGTACCGCTGCGCAATTAGACGCAAACGATTTTGTGTTCAGTGGTGGAAATATCGAACTGGTATCAGCAGAGGATACCGATGGGAACGGGACTGTAGATTGTAACTTCACATATGACCCTTCGACCGGTGGCGTGACAGCTCGAGCAACCGCTGATTGCTAAGCAATTGTAGTGGTGTAGGTCGAATTAGCGACTCTCTAATTCGACCTGAGTACTGCAGCTACGGTAAATCCGGGAGAGGGGCATGAGAAAAAGAATCGCCCCGATGTCATCGGGGTTCACCCTTGTAGAGCTGGTCATGGTCATCATCCTGATCGGGGTTCTCTCCGCTCTGGGTGTTGGCCTGTTTGCCAGCCGCTCCGCCTTTTCTCCTCTTCTTGTTACCCAGCAACTGTCGTCCGCCACGCTGCTTGCCCAGCAGGCGGCGCTGGCAGGGAACAGCGCTGACACGCTGACCATTCGCCAGACCGGCGACGAACTCAGGTTTTCAGCCGCCTCCTCACAATTCATCCTGAAGCGCAGTGGCTCAACACTGGCCTATCGCGTAGCGAATGCGGCCTATACCAATGTTCCTGCTGGCGGCCTGACGGTGGGCTTTGACGGCTTTGGCCGGGTCGCATCCCCGACGGCCAGAGCCAACATTGATTTCCGTGTTACTGGCGATAGCACGTTCAATCTCTGCCTCAGTTCCCTGGGCGCGGTTTATGACGGGACCTGTCCATGACCAGGCCAGTCAAATACGGGCGCACCCAGAAAGGTGCCACACTGGTCGAGCTGGTGATCACCATTGTTATTATCAGCGTCGCTATTGCCGGGGTAGTGGGTGCGTTTGCGCTTATCTCCGGGCGTAGTGCGGATCCATTGAATCAGACCCGGGCTGTTGCACTCGCGCAGATTTACATGGACGAAATTCTCAGCCGACGGTATGACGAAAACACACCCGTAGGTGGGTTTCCGAGAGAGCCGGGTTGCACCATAAACACTGAAGAAGGCAGTCGCGCCGATTACGACGACGTTGATGACTATAACGAGATTACCGATGCGGTCCCGGAGAATGCCGAAGGCACTGGCCTGGCCGCGGACTACGCCGGCTTTCAGGTGTCAGTTGCCATCGAGTGCGCCGGCGATGAAATCGGGCTTGCGGCTGATGAAGCCAAACGCATCGATTTGACGATTACAGACCCTAGCGGTCAGAGCTACGATTTCTCCGTATACAGGGCGAACTACTGATGCCTCGCCAGTCTGGATACACATTGATTGAGCTGATCATGGTGATTGTGCTGCTGAGTATCGTGGCCACGGTGTCGGTGCGGTTTGTCGGCCTGTCGACCCAGGGCGCGCTGGATACCAGCGCCCGTCAGTTGCGAGCACTCCAGTCCGTGGTGATCAGTGAACAGCTGACCCGTGACTTGCGGGAGGCCTTTCCGTTGTCGGTTCGAAGTACCGGCTCTTGCATCGAGTGGTTGCCTATGGAGGCGGGAACTAGTTATCTCAACCTACCGGCCACTGAAGTGAGCCAAATCGAGATTGCTGAGTTTGCTCAGCCTCCTGTTGTCAGTAACAGGCGTGTGGTTATCTATGGTTACGGGACCACGACGGGGGATATCTATACTGGCGCTAATCCTGGCCCGGTCTCCTCACTGATTTCTGGCGTTAACAATACGGCAGTCCCGGGCTCGCCGGCCACCATAAGCCTGTCGGCCAGCCATCGTTTTACTTCAACTTCGCCAGCGCGGCGCCTGTTCCTTGTGGGTGAGCCGGTGAGTATTTGTCAGAGCGGCCGCTTTCTGTATCGCTATAGCGGGTATGCGCCGACGTCCACTCAGCCTGATCCTCCTCCGGTTACACCGGAAGTACTGGCGGCCAGCGTAACCGGAACCGTCGATTTCCGGTTCCTGCCTGCAACCCTGCAACGGGCAGCGGTGGTTCAGTTTACGTTTGATCTTTTAAGCGCCGATGGCAGCGAAACCACAACCGTCAGCCAGGAGGTCCAGATCCGTAATGTACCCTGACCAATACTGGAACCGACAGCGTGGTGCGGGGTTGCCAATCGCCCTCTTTATCATCACCGTTTTAGCTTTGATTGTAACCAGCATGGCGCAGCAACAGGAAAGTACCGGCGCGGCTGTCAGTCAGCAGATTTTGTCTCAACGCGCGTTCTACGCGGCGGAAAGCGGAGCTCAGGCAGCGGTCACCGAGGCACTTTATGGCAGTGGCTGTGGGTCAGTGCCGGGGTCTCTGAGTTTTACAGGGCGAGGCCTCAATGGCTGTAGCACCAGTCTCAGTTGCTCCGTTGTGCGGGCTGATATTGAAGGCGATGCCGCTGACGAAGATGTTTATACCCTGGTCAGCACCGGACAATGTGGCGTAGGCACCGAGCAGGCCACGCGAGAGATTGAGGTACGTGTGCGATGAAGGTAGCGGGTTTCTGGTTTGTGTTTTTTTTGTCTGTTGCTGTTGCCCCCGCGCACGGTACGATTACCGTCTCCGCGAATGGTAACTCGAATGGACCGGTGACGGTAGACGTGGGCGATTCTGTCTCCATTGAGGTTGTGGCTACCAATTGCACAAACGTGCAAGGCAATAACTCAGCTTGGCGTGACAACTGGGTGAACGCCGGCAATCCGGAAGAAGAAATATATGCCACCAGTCCTTGCACGGTGCCATCACTGAATCGAACGACTAGTTTTGATACGCCGGGCACTTACACGGTAGCGTTTTTCTCTGAGTACTGCCGAAACTATCGGAATGGCGGCCAGTGCAACCCCCGATGGATCGAAGATCAACGTGGGAGTATTGAGATTGTCGTTCAGGACCCGAACGCACTCACCTGTTTTAACGACGATTACACCAGCGGACAGCTCAATGGGGACGACTGGGTAACCTCCGTTTCATTGGGAAGTTTTACTCCACAGATTGTTAACGGCCGGCTCCGAATGACAGAGGCTCGCGGAAACCAGGCAACGGCGGCCACGTTGCAGCGGGAAATTCCTGGCGCTGAAAACCTTGTTATTCTGGAGTTTAACTATTACGCATACGGGGGCAGTGGCGCAGACGGCCTTGCCATTGCGTTGTCGGATTCGGTTGTAACCCCGCAACCTGGCAGTTACGGGGGGTCCCTTGGCTATGCACAGCGTAATAATGGTGACCCCGGGTTTGCAGGTGGCTGGCTGGGCATCGGTTTGGATGAGTACGGTAACTTTTCCAATAGCAACGAAGGGCGCCAGGGTGGACGAAATGGACGGACACTGGATTCAGTCGCCATTCGTGGCGCGGCTCCCGATTACCGTTTCATGCGGGCCACTGATCGCCTGACACCTGGCATTGACACGCCGAACACCAATAACCCGGACGCCCAGCGGTATCGCATCATCATTGACTCCAGGGAATCCGGAGAAGCCATTGTGTCGGTAGAACGGGATCTGACCGGTACCGGCAACAACTACGACATGCTAATCCCACCGTTCAATGCGTTGAACGAGCCAGGGCAACCGGCGGTGCCGGAGAACTTCCTGCTGTCGCTGACGGGCTCCACCGGCGGGGCAACCAACATCCATGAGCTCGACCAGTTTCAGCTATGTGCGCTCAAGCTTAATCCGGTGGGTGAGCAAGTGGATCACTTCGAAATCCGCCATGACGGGGTGGCGCTTACGTGCCAGCCTGAAACGGTCACCGTCCGCGCCTGCGCCAATGCCAGTTGCGATCAACTGTTCACTGATCCGGTTGAGGCAACTCTCGAGCCTCTGGACGGCTGGCAGAGCGGTAACGTTGTCAGTTTTTCCGGGGGGGCCGGGGAGGCAACCCTGGCAAATAGAGTTGCTGGCGTCGTTGAGCTGGATGTTATTGGTTCCCGCCCCTCTACACGCCCCCAAGCGGTGACGCTGTGTCAGATAGGCGCGGGCAATCTGTCGGCGGCGAATTGCGAGATCGAGTTTTTTGACTCGGGGCTGGCCTTCGATATACCGAACCTGACTTCCCACCGTCCGTCTGGTCCCATTGAAGTGCAGGCGGTGCGGCGGGACGACGTAACCCAAGCCTGCGTGCCCGCGTTTGAGAACGTTGAGAAGCCGGTTCGTTTCTGGTCAACCTACGTGGACCCGGGCCCGAGCGGTCGCCCTGTCAGTCGTGCCCTTTCGGTGGATGGCGGCGATATCAGTGGCGACGGTAGCAATCCTACGATACTTGATCTTGACTTTGGCGCTGATGGTATTGCGGAAATCGATGTTCAATATCCTGATGCCGGTAATATGCAACTGAACGCCGAGTATCGCGGTTCTGCGGCAACGGACGACGCGGGGCTGGTGATGCCCGGTGCCGATCAGTTTGTCAGTGTACCGGCGGGCTTTTGTGTCCGAACAGGCGGCGAATGCTCAGACGGGGATGCCTCTTGCCCTCTGTTTGTGAAAGCCGAGGAAGACTTCAATCTATCGATTACAGCCGTCGGGTGGGAAGAAGAAAGTGACGTTAGCCTCTGCGAGGGCAATCCGGTAACACCCAACTTCCGTCTGTCGGACATTCCGCTGTCATCGGAGGTAGTTGCACCATCGGGCGGTGACGATGGCATAGTCACGCCATTGATCTATTCCCATACTCGTTCGGCAGATGCTACTGAGACGGTCAGTGTGAATGTGTCGGAAGTGGGTGTTTTTCGGTTCAAGGCAGATCCGGGCACGGGTACCTATCTTGGATTGACGGCGCCGGGTGGAAGCAGTGGTCCAACCGGTCGTTTCTATCCCGACCGTTTTGAGGTGACCGTTGATCCGGGTGAACTGGGTCCAGGCGAACTGGAAGCGGGATGTACAGTGGCTACGTCGTTTTCTTACATCGGGTTGGACATGGTGTGGGAACTGGTTCCGAGTCTGACGATTGAACCGGTATCCGTTGAGGGAAACCGCACGCTCAACTACACGGAGCCGGGTTTTCAGCGGCTTTCCACCGCAGGAATCAGTCGAACAGCACCTGCGGCTGATTCCACTGTGTTGAACCGCGATGGCAGTCCATTGGCGGTCACTGTCGTTTCGGGGGGCGGAACGCTAAGGGGTGATGAGCCTGACCCTGGCCTGTTGCAGTTTGACTACGCCAGTGATGACACGGTCACCTACAATAAGGTCCCGGAAGCCCGCGTTCCCTTGTTTGACCCCGCTTTGGAATACAGTGTTACTGATATCGTGGATTCGGACGGAGTGGCCGGTGCTGGCGCCCCCTACCTCTTTACACCGGCCGCGAATTTCGACGTGCGCTACGGTCGCCTGTCCATGGAAAACGTGTCTGGCCCGGAGAACATTGACGAACTCCCGATGCCCTTCCAAGTGGAATACTGGAATGGCTCCCGATTTGTGGTAAATACGGCTGACAGTTGCACGGGCTGGACAACAGACAATATCGGTGGCACCGCGGCGCACCATACCCTGGCTTCAGATTCCGGTACTTTCAATGCAGGAGAGGCTGGCCCGCTTCGGCTGGCGCCGGCGGGTTCGCAGGGGACAGACACGCTGACGTGGGCCGTAGCTGACTGGCTAAAGGACGACTTCAACGGCGACGGCTCACTTGAGGATCCCTCAGCCCTGGCCACCTTCGGCGTCTACCGTGGCCATGACCGCGTTATCTACTGGCAGGAGAAATAGCGGGAAGGGGGCTCAGTCCTCCTCCCCCTCCGGGTGATCCATCCCGAGTTCATTAATCTTGCGGGTCAAGGTATTCCGTCCCCAGCCTAGCAGGATGGAGGCATCACGCCGGCGCCCGCCGGTGTGCTTCAACGCGGTCTCGATCATGATGCGCTCAAACTCCGGCACGGCGGTATCCAGAATGCCTTTGTGGCCGCGTTTGAGCTCCTGTTCCGACCAGTTGCGCAGGCCTTCCTGCCAAGTCTGGCCGGTGGCCGGCGCTTCGGCCTGCTGCATCAGCTCGGGCGGCAGGTCATCGATGTGAACCTCGCGGCCACTGGCCATCACCGTCAGCCAGCGACAGGTGTTCTCAAGCTGGCGGACGTTGCCGGGCCAGGGCAGGGTGGTGAGGTATTCTTCGGCTTCCGGGCGCAGTATTTTGGTTTCCACTGCCAGTTCCCGGGCAGCCCGCTTGAGGAAATGTTCCATTAACCGCGGGATGTCCTCGCGGCGCTCCGCGAGTTTTGGCAAGTGCACCCGGATAACATTCAGGCGATGGAACAAATCTTCCCGAAAGGTGCCCGCCTGGACGAGCTTTTCCAGGTCCTGGTGTGTAGCCGCGATGATGCGGACGTCCACTTTGATAGGCGTGGTGCCGCCCACCCGATAGAACTCCCCATCCGCAAGCACCCGCAATAACCGTGTCTGGGTGTCGGCGGGCATATCACCGATCTCGTCGAGGAACAGGGTGCCTCCGTTGGATTGCTCGAAGCGACCCTGCCTGGCGGCAGCCGCTCCGGTGAAGGCGCCTTTCTCATGGCCAAACAGCTCGGACTCAATCAGGTCCTTTGGAATCGCGGCCATGTTGAGTGCGATAAAAGGGTGGCTGGCCCGGGGGCTGTGGTTGTGAAGGGCCTGGGCAACCAGTTCCTTACCGGTACCACTTTCGCCATTGATCAGTACGGTGATGTTGGAGTGGGACAATCGGCCGATGGCCCTGAACACCTCCTGCATCGCAGGCGCTTCACCAATGATTTCGGCATTTCTCTGTGCGCTTTCGGCTTGCGGCTCCGAGGTGGCCCGGCGTTCGTGGCTGTGAGCAACGGCCCGCTTCACCAGTGCGACGGCATCATCCACGTCAAACGGTTTTGGAAGGTACTCGAAGGCGCCCGTCTGGTAGCTGGTCACCGCGCTTTCCAGGTCGGAATGGGCGGTCATGATGATCACCGGCAGATCCGGGTGTGAGTCAACAATCTGTGAGAGCAAGGTGATGCCGTCGACGCCGGGCATACGGATGTCGCTGATGATGGCATCGGGCTGTTCGTGCTCCAGCCTCATCATGATGCTTTCGCCACTTTCAAACACCCGGGGCTGCATACCGGCCTGGTTCAGGGCGCGCTCCAGCACCCAACGTATACTGCGATCGTCGTCAATTATCCAGACGTTTGCCGGTTGGCTCATTGGTTTTCCTCCAGAGGCAGGAAGATGATGAAGTCGGTTTTTCCGGGCTCGCTCTCGCATTCAACAAGCCCGTGATGTTGCCCGATGATGCTTTGGGTGATGGAGAGGCCGAGGCCTGTGCCGCTGGCTCGCCCACTGATCATCGGGTAGAAAACGTTTTGCAACAGATCCGGTGGTATGCCCGGGCCGTTATCAATCACATCCACGCGGCACACCAGGCGATGGCGTTTGTGGCCGATGGTGAACTGTCGCAATGCGCGTGTGCGGAAGGTGATCGTCGGCTGTTCGTCGCCGGTCATCTCCGCCTGGTTCTCGAACGCGGCTTCCATGGCGTTGCGGGCGATGTTAAGGAAAGCCTGAATCAGCTGTTCCTTGTCGCCCTGGAACTCGGGGAGGCTGGGATCGTAATCTCTCCGGAAGTTCAAGCGGCCGCGGCTCTCAGCTTCCAAAAGGGTTTTGACGCGCTCCAGAACCTCATGAATATTGGTGGACGCCATTTTTGGGGCTTTGTTCGGGCCGAGCATGCGGTCCACCAGGGTTCGCAGGCGGTCCGCTTCTGCAATGATCACCTGGGTGTATTCTTTCTGGTCTTCGTTGTGCAGTTCGCGGTCCAGCAACTGGGCGGCCCCGCGAATACCTCCAAGAGGGTTTTTGATTTCATGGGCCATGCCCCGGACCAGTATCCGGGTGGTTTCCTGCTGGGAGATGATGTCTTCTTCCCGGCTGATCCGTAGCAAGCGGTCCCTGGGCTGGATTTCGATCAACAGTTCCGTTGGCTCAAGGCTTATGGGGGACACGGAATAATCAACCGTTAGCCGCAATCCGCTTGTCAGTATGAACTCCGCTTCGCGTCTGGTGTACGACTGGCCATTCTCGGCTGCCGCATACAGTGTTTGTAGGGCATCTTCAGAGTCGATCAGGATGTCGTTGATCGGGGCTCCCTTACTTCTGGTTACGCTGGTTTCAAACAGACTTTCGGCCGCCGGATTCAGGTACTGGACCCGCAACCCGTCACTCAGCACCAGTACGGCTGTGGTCAGGCTGTCCAGTATGCTTTTGTATCCGGCCGGTATCGCCATTCGTTTGTCCCTTTTGATGGGCCTTGCGGGTTGCTAAGGCAGTTTTGCAAAAAACGAACCACATTGGCTGTTCGTGGCTATGACAGTGCGCATTTAGCGGGCATGCGGGTTACAGGCCTGTGAACACGGCGTGGTGTAGTGCAGAAATATCATTGCGTAAAGCCTGCCCGCGGATATCCGCCCTGGGAATGGTCAGAGTATGGCTTTTTTATGGTGCGGTCGCACTAAAATGGTGCAATAAAGAATGGCGTGGTGGTTCGCTAACCGCTACAGGTCTGCGTTTGTATGGCGCCCCGGCTCGAAGCGGTCGGGGCCCCGGAAGGGTGCATCAGTTGTTGACGCTGGGCCGGTGGATGGTGAAGGTAATGGTTTCGCCGCTCTTGACGGTAACACCGTTGCTGTCGACGATATTGACGCCTGCATCGTGGGTGCCGCGAAACACATTGCGCACCATCACTGTCCCGGAAGCGCTCTGGCCAACCGGTTGGCCGTCGAGTGTCACTTCGTACTTGTGGCTGCCCCGAAGGCCAGGTGAACTGGTCACGCGGAATTCCACGTCGCCGCTGCCACTGTGGAAGGCCTGGTCATCGCCCGGCGCGAGGAAACGGACGCTGTCGTAGACGGAGCCTTCCTGTTGCACTTTTTCCCGCAACCGCTCTGGCTCACGAACCGCTTCGAGTTTTGGCAGGGTGACCGTGGTGACCGGTTTCACTTTGATCTCCTCAGCAGGCGTGCCTTCCGAGGGTTCGTCGGTATAGGTAACGTTGCCCTGAGCATCCACCTGACGATAGACCTCGGCGGAAACCGGAAACGCCGCGAGAGCGACAATGCCTGAGAGTAGTGCGAACCGTGCATTCATAGAGACAACCTGTTTGATTGTTTTATCCGATTATCAGCGCCAGTCATGAGTATTTCAACGCCATTACCCGGTAGCTTGGTTACATTCCGTTAAGGCTGGCCGAAATGTGCGGTCGTACACGAAAAAGCCCCGCACGAGGCGGGGCTTTTCTGGGTTGCTGATCCTTACGAACGGATTAGCAGGAGTAGTAGAGCTGGAACTCGACCGGATGCGTGGTCATGTTCAGTTTCTCAACTTCACCGCGCTTCAGATCGATGTAGCCGGCAATCATGTCCTCGGTGAACACGCCGCCGCGGGTCAGGAATTCATGATCTTCAGCCAGGCAATCCAGAGCTTCGGACAGGGTTTCAGCAACCTTCGGAATGTTCAGCGCTTCTTCCTTCGGCAGGTCGTACAGATCCTTGTCCATGGCATCGCCCGGGTGGATCTTGTTCTGGATACCATCCAGGCCGGCCATCATCAATGCAGCGAACGCCAGGTACGGGTTGGCCGCCGGGTCAGGGAAACGCACTTCGATACGACGTGCTTTCGGGCTGTTCACGTATGGAATACGGATGGAGGCCGAACGGTTACGGGCGGAGTAGGCCAGCATAACCGGTGCTTCGTAGCCCGGAACCAGACGCTTGTAGCTATTGGTTGCAGGGTTGGTAAAGGCGTTGATGGCCTTGGCGTGCTTGACGACACCACCGATATAGTAAAGCGCTGCTTCGCTCAGGCCGGCATAGCTGTCACCTGCGAACAGGTTCTTGCCGTCTTTGCTCAGGGACATGTGTACGTGCATGCCGGAGCCGTTATCACCAACCACAGGCTTGGGCATGAAGGTGGCGGTTTTACCGTAGGCGTGGGCCACGTTGTGTACGCAGTACTTGAGAATCTGCACTTCGTCAGCCTTGCGGGTCAGGGTGTTGGCGCCAACGCCGATTTCACACTGGCCAGCGGTGCCGACTTCGTGGTGATGAACCTCAATTTCCAGGCCCATGGATTCCATAGCGGCACACATGGCGCCACGCAGGTCGTGCAGGCTATCCACTGGCGGAACCGGGAAGTAACCACCTTTAACACCCGGGCGGTGACCGATGTTGTTGCGATCGAAGTCTTCGCCGGATACCCAGGCGGCTTCTTCAGAGTGGATGTGGTAGGAAGCGCCCTGCATATCCACATTCCATTTAACAGAATCGAAAACAAAGAACTCAGGTTCCGGACCAAACAGGGCACCGTCAGCGATGCCCGTGGACTTGAGGTACTCTTCCGCACGGCGGGCAACGGAGCGTGGGTCACGCTCATAGCCCTGCATGGTGGAAGGCTCTACGATGTCACAGGTAATGTTCAGTGTGGTTTCTTCGGTGAACGGGTCCAGCACGGAGGTGCTGTCGTCCGGCATCAGAATCATGTCGGATTCATTGATGCCTTTCCAGCCGGAGATTGAAGAGCCGTCGAACATCTTGCCGTCGCTGAAAAAGTCCTCGTCCACCTCGGTGGCCGGCAGCGTTACGTGTTGTTCTTTGCCACGGCTGTCAGTGAATCTCAGGTCGATCCATTTGACTTCGTGTTCCTTGATCAGATCAATCGTCTTGGACATTGTGCATGCTCCGTCTGTTATCCCGCCGTGCGGGCGATTTCTGTGTACATTGTTGCCGGATCGTTCAGCAGTGCTGACTCCCGATCTTTCTTTCAGGTAGGGCAGCTTAACAAAAGCTGTTGCGAGTTACCTGCAAATTCGGCTGCTTAAGGTTTAGCAATAGCCTTGCCAGTTTTTGATGCATGCGCCACAAGTGCGCAATACCAAGGCGTTCGGGCTGTTTTGGAGCGATATGTGCTGATTGGGTGGCCCTATCGCTCTTTCGTGGTGCGTTAAAACGGTGCGATAGCTGAAATAATGCACCAAAATGATGCAGATGGGTTGTTGCTTCGATAGGCGTTTTTCTTCATATAAACGCAAGTGAGTTTGCTATATACTGCGCGCCACTTCATTTTTGCCTCAGGTATTCAGCACAGACGCTGAGTTTCTTCAGGGGGTATTCGGGCTTCCCGGCCCGACAAATGAAATTCATTTTACGGATTTGAGACGGCATGTAAGGGGCTTTGCGCCTACTGAAGACCTCTCAGGTCATTCAGTGCATGCTGCAGGATTATAGTTGTGATTGATAAACTTCGTAATATCGCCATCATCGCCCACGTTGACCATGGCAAGACCACACTGGTTGACCAGCTTCTTCGCCAGTCCGGCACTCTGGATCGCAAAGAGCTCGAAAACGAGCGTGTCATGGACTCCAATGACCAGGAAAAAGAACGTGGTATTACCATTCTGGCCAAGAACACGGCGCTGAAGTGGCACGACTACGACATCAATATCGTGGACACCCCGGGTCACGCCGATTTCGGGGGTGAAGTCGAGCGTGTCATGAGTATGGTCGATTGCGTGTTGCTCGTGGTTGACTCTATTGATGGCCCGATGCCACAAACCCGGTTTGTCACCCAGAAAGCGTTTGATGCGGGCCTGCACCCGATTGTCGTCGTGAACAAGATTGACCGCCCTGGAGCTCGCCCGGACTGGGTAGTGGATCAGGTGTTCGACTTGTTCGACAACCTCGGCGCCAGCGATGAGCAGCTGGACTTTCCGATTGTCTACGCCAGTGCCCTGAACGGCATTGCCGGAATGGATCACGAAAAGCTGGACGACAACATGGACGCGGTTTTCCAGGCCATCGTTGATCACGTACCTGCGCCCAACGTCGACCGGGACGGTCCGTTCCAGATGCAGATTTCTCAGTTGGACTACAACAGCTTCCTGGGCGTTATTGGCATCGGCCGCATTATGCGCGGCAAGATTAAAACCAACTCTCCGGTTACGGCCATTGGTGCCAACGGCAAAAAGCGCCAGGGCCGTATTCTCAAGATCATGGGCCATTCCGGGCTGCAGCGTGTTGAAGTCGACGAAGCGCAGGCGGGCGACATTATTTGCGTCAGCGGCATGGATGAGCTGTACATCTCTGACACCTTGTGTGACCAGGCCAATGTTGAAGCCTTGCCGCCGTTGACGGTGGATGAGCCGACGGTTTCCATGACGTTCCAGGTCAACGACTCACCGTTTTGTGGCAAGGAAGGTAAGTTTGTCACCAGCCGCAACATCAAAGAGCGTTTGGAAAAAGAGCTGCTGCACAACGTTGCTCTGCGAGTTGAAGAAGGTGAGTCGGCAGATAAGTTCAAGGTATCCGGCCGTGGCGAGCTGCACCTCTCAGTGTTGATCGAAAACATGCGTCGCGAGAACTTTGAGCTCGCCGTGGGTCGTCCGGAAGTGGTTATCCGTGAGATCGATGGTGTTAAACAGGAGCCGTACGAAAACGTCATCATCGACATCGAAGAGCAGCACCAGGGTGCGCTTATGGATCAGATGGGGCTCCGCAAGGGTGAAATGACCAACATGGTGCCGGACGGAAAGGGCCGTATGCGTCTTGAGTATACGATTCCGGCGCGCGGGCTGATCGGTTTCCGTAACGCCTTCCTGACCATGACCTCCGGTTCGGGTATTTTGACTTCAACCTTCAGCCATTACGGCCCTATTAAGAGCGGTGATGTGACCAGTCGTCAGAACGGTGTGCTGGTGTCAATGGCAACTGGTGCCGCGCTGACTTATTCGCTGGAAACACTGCAGAGCCGGGGCAAGTTGTTCCTGGATCCCGGCCAGGAAGTGTACGAAGGTCAGTTGTGTGGTATTCACAGTCGTGACAACGATCTGGTGATTAACCCCACCAAGGGGAAGAAGCTGGACAATATGCGTGCGTCCGGCAAGGACGAGGTCATCGGTCTGGTGCCGCCGATCAAGCATACCCTTGAGCAGGCTCTGGAGTTCATCGATGAAGATGAATTGGTGGAAGTGACGCCCAAGTCGATCCGCCTGCGCAAGAAGCTTCTGACCGAGAATGAGCGTAAGCGCGCTCATAAGAAGTAATCTTCAGTACGTGATATTAAGGGGCGGTGCCAATGTGGCCCGCCCCTTTTTCGTTGTCTTCAGCTAAACTCCGGTTAAATCCTTTGTCCGGAGCGCCTCATGCTCACCCTGTTTCCAGATATCAAGCCTAACGCCCAACATCGCATCGCAGTTGATCCCCCTCATGAGCTTTTTGTTGAAGAAAGCGGCAATCCGGATGGCATTCCTGTTCTGGTCGTCCATGGTGGGCCGGGTGGTGGGTGCGAGGACTATCACCGCCGTTTTTTCGATGCCGAACGCTACCGAATTATTCTGATGGATCAGCGTGGTGCAGGCCGTTCGAGGCCTCTGGCGGAGTTTGTTGGAAACACCACGCAAAATCTTGTGGACGATATAGAAACGGTGCGGACCTTTCTCGGGGTGGACCGATGGATACTGTTTGGCGGCAGTTGGGGGTCTACGCTGAGCCTGGTGTATGCCCAGTCGCACCCGGACAGGGTGCTTGGCCTGGTGCTAAGGGGGATTTTTCTTTGTCGGCCCAGGGATATTCACTGGTTTTACCAGGAAGGCGCAAGCCGCGTGTTTCCCGATTACTGGCGGGATTTCCTGGCGCCCATTCCGGAGGGTGAGCGTGGCGATCTCGTCGCGGCCTATTACCGTCGCCTGACGAGCAGCAACGAACTGGAACAGATGCAGGCTGCCAAGGCGTGGTCCATCTGGGAGGGACGGTGTGCGACCCTGCACCCGAATCCGCGTGTGGTTGAGCACTTTGGGCATCCCCATGTGGCCATTGCCCTGGCCCGAATCGAATGCCATTACTTCATGAATAATGCGTTTCTGGAAGATGATCAGATCGTACGTGACGCGGCGTTGCTCAAGGATATTCCAGGCATCATTGTCCATGGCCGTTACGATATGGTTTGTCCGCTGGACAATGCTCTGGCTTTGAGCCAGGCCTGGCCGGAAGCAGACTTGAGGATCATACGGGATGCAGGGCACTCGGCGTCCGAGCCCGCCATCATTGATGCCCTGATGCGTGGTGTCGATGAGGTCGCTGCGAAGCTTGAAGGTAGGGATACGTAAAGTCACATGAAGAAGGTTGCGGCGAGCCTGGTGCGTGGATAAACTTCCTTCCGAATTTTGAGTCCTTGCGCAGGGAGCTTGATGAAAGGGCTGATACAGCGGGTTACCCACGCCAGCGTCACCGTCGACAATGAGATCATCTCCGAGATTGGTTCGGGGCTTTTGTTGTTGCTCGGTGTGGAGAAGTCAGACGACTCCAGCACGGTGCGGGAACTGTGTCGAAAATTACTCGCCTACCGGGTATTTCCCGACGACCAGGGACGGATGAATCGCAGCCTGCTCGATACGGGCGGCTCCCTCCTCGTTGTTCCCCAGTTTACGCTTGCTGCTGATACCCGGTCCGGATCCCGTCCGGGATTTTCGGTAGCAGCGGGCCCGGAATCTGCCGAAACACTGTTTCATGAATTCGTGGCCTCGTGTGGGGCGCAGTTGGGCGCAGCTCGGGTTGGCCAGGGGCGGTTCGGCGCGGACATGAAGGTGGCCTTGGTAAACGATGGGCCGGTCACGTTTCTTCTGGAGGTTGGAGGTGTGCCGGGGCGGGGTTGAGGTGTCGCCCTATTGCGAGGCATTGCAACGGTCGGTGGTCCTTTCTGGTGCTGCGCTGGCCGTTGGTGGTGTTTACTACTTCTGATCAGCTAACCAGCTAATCTATCAAGTAGTCGAAAACCGGCAGCCTTCGGGCTGCCGGTTTTTTTATGGTGCGCCAGGCATGGCGCGTAGCGCCTTGACGGCGCTGTTCCGGTGCAGGTGGTGCTGGCCGGATGACTTGGGGGTGCAAGTCCCCTATGGGCCCGGTAAGGGGAACCATTAGCCGGACGGCAAGGGTGTCCATCGCGAGGTGGAATCTGAAGGAAGCCGCAGGCAAAACACTGGCCCGACGAACAGGAATCGCATGAGGCGGTCACACCGGGTAAGGCGGCCACTATCGTCAAAGCCCGATACTTGCACGGAAGGTGTGGACGTAGATGCGGCGGGTATAAGTGTGAAGGTCACGCGTCTTACCCTGGGATCTCTGGTGGTCTGCCGCTGTGCTACTCACCTCGTGAGGGGTGGGGATGGGCCGCCAGAACTCAGCAGAGGCCATAGTAGGTGCGTTACCGCGTACTGAAGGGCTGAACCCACTATGAGTGGATAGTCGGATCTTATCTCTGATTAGAGCTTGCAGATGCCTCAAGCGAGGGCTCGCAACAAACGTGGACGAGGCGGAACCTCGAAGACAGTTGCAGTGCAAATCACTCTGACAGGCGGGAGATCAACGGAACGCAGCTCGCCCAGCAATGGGAGGTGGGAACCGCCGTGGTACGGAACCGTATGCCCGGTGGTGTGAGAGGACGGGGGAGGTGACTCCCCCTCCTACTCGATCCTGAAATTTGAGCGGGGCGCGACCACCTGGACGGCGGCCGCGCCGATCATAGGGATTCCGCCGATGGTTCTTTGCGTGCGGACCCAAATGCTGCGCCCGTCTCTTCTTTAACTGAGTTTCTTAACCTGGTCAGTTCCTTTTCACCTTTCTCAACAGCCTCTTCAACTGCGTCACGGATCAGCATGGCCAGATCAAACGATAATTCGTCGTCGATCTTCTGGATCTGATCTCGCAGATTGTCCGCCCGTAACTTGAGTGAGCGCGGCACCTTTGCAGATACCGTTACTGTGTCTTCGCGCGACTTAATAAATACCGAATTTTTTCCCATTTCATACTCTCCTGGTCTACCTGTGGTTTACCGATGGTTTACTGACAAAGACCCTGATGCCTAAAACACCAGGTTGGAGCAGGGGATTGGACCTCAGCGACGCGGTCGCCTTGGTTTCGTCACACCCTACGCAGCTGACGCTGCTTTACTCTATCCCTTGTGCCACAAGGGATAGAGCGCATACGCCCAACGGGCGATGCGGTATGCACTTCCGAGTACATGCCCTGATTTCAGTAGTGCTGGCGCGCATACGGGCTTTATACTAGTATATGAAAAAATATAAAGCTATAAGGAGCCCCAAGCTGTGAGAGCCGTTTCGATTCGCGTGTCCGAGGACACGATTGCCTTTGTTAAACAGGAAGCCAAAAAGCGAGGGATCGCCACCGAAGCTGAAATGTGGCGAATTCTCATCGAGAGGGGAGTTGCTGCCAGCGAAGGCACCCAGGCGCAGATCGATGCCTTGCTCAAGATTGGCGTTCAGTCGTTGTGCCTGACCCAGCGGGTTGCCGGCAACCAAAATGAAAATCTAATTGCAGAGGCGCGGGAAGATGCGCGGTCAATGCTCGCACGGATGGGAGTGATTTAGATGAGTATTTTCAGGGGCTCCAACATAGGTAACTTTACCCGAGGCGGCCAAACCACCATCCACTATTTGCGGATGATCTGGCAGGTCGTTGTCCAGTTCTCCAGATTGTGCATGATTCTGTTTGTGGTGACTCTGGCAGCAACTTATTGGCTGAAAACAACGCCAATAGAGCGATCCCTTGCGGTAGGTTACATGGAAGCCTACGTGAAGTATGAGGGCCTGAAAATTGACGATGCAACGGTCTCCATCACCTACCCGGATGGGAGGAATCGAGAAATCCCGGCCGTGGGGTTTCTGAGAAATCCCGAGATTCATCGGGTGCTTGGGCAAAGCAAGAGTGCCTTAGCTTTTGGTGTGGTGTTCGGGGCTTTAGCTCTTTGCATTTTTGGTTTCATAGCTTGGCGCTTCCTGAATTCCACGGGGGAGGGTTTCTCTAACGAGGAATTTGTCAGGGGTGGCAAATTGGTAGAGCCGAAAGAGCTCGCCAAAGAGATCAAGCGCAAAACCAAAACAGCCGGAATGACGATTGCCAATATCCCGATTCCGCAGGAGTCGGAGCCCGCTCATTTCTTGATTGTTGGGGCCCCAGGTACAGGTAAGTCGGTTACCTATAACGAAATGGGCCAGGTCATTCGAAAAAGGGGTGAGCGGGCCATTATTTATGATCCCTCGGGTCAAATGGTCGAGCACTTCTACCGCGAAGGGCATGACGTCATCCTCAGCCCGTTTGATGCCAGAGGTCGGGCCTGGGATGTGTGGACGGAATGCAAAGAGGATTATGAGTTTGATCAGTTGGCCACCTCATTCATTCCGGATCAGAAGTCGAACGATCCGTTCTGGGGGAACGCTGCTCGAATTGTTTTTGCGGCGATCGCCAGAAAGTTGGCTGATCACCCGGAGCGTTCCAATAAGCTGCTTGTTGATAAGATTCTGAACACAGACCTGGACGAGATCATTGAGTTTTTGAAAGGCACGGAGGGCGCATCGATTCTGTCCGAGGGCGCCGAGAAAATGGCGTCCTCAGTGCGGGCTGTTCTGGCGACCTACACAAGGCCATTGAAATACCTTCAGGACGCTGGCCCTACGTTTTCGATCAAGGAGTGGGTCCGCGATGGTGACGGCGACCAGTGGGTTTTCATCACGCGAAAAGACGATCAGAAGGATGTAGTTAAGCCTTTGATCACGGCTTGGCTGGACACGGCATCGTCGGCCATTTTGTCGATGGAACCGTGTAGGGAAAGACGGATCTGGTTGCTCATTGATGAGCTTCCCAGCCTGAACCGTTTGCCCACGATTACCGACACCCTGGCGCAGTCCAGAAAGTTTGGCGGGTGTGGTGTTCTGGGCGTTCAAAGCTATCCCCAGCTGGTTTCGATTTATGGTCGCGATGAAGCCGATACTTTGGCTGGCATGTGCTCAACCTGGGCGGTATTCCGGTTTAACGAAGAGCGTTCGGCGAAATGGGCCAGCCTTGGGCTGGGGAGCATTGAACAGCTAGAGACGAACGAGGGCATTTCCTACGGTGTGAATGACATTCGCGATGGTGTCTCGCTGAATCGTCAGCGCCAGCTTCGACCGATTGTGCTGCCCACCGAGATTCAATTTTTGCCGGATCTTGTCGGCTATCTGAAACTTGGCCGGTCGTTCCCGGTTGCACAGTTCAAGCTCAAGAGAAAGGAGCTTGAAAAGATTGCGGAAGGTTATATCACCCGGGATATGACGCCGGCTCCACCAGAGAACGTTGTTTCGATCAAGGATGCCAAGCCCACAGACTACGTCGATGGAGCACTTTTCTGATGTTGTCTATCAAGGCGCTTGGAAGCGCGAAACAAGCGGGTTCCTACTACAAGGATGCCGATTATTACGGCAAGAATGAGAACGGGGAAAAGGAGCCGATCCCGAGTGAGTGGGTCGGCAAAGGCGCCGCTCTGATGGGTCTGGAAGGGCCAGTAGACATAAAGGTATTCCAGCATGCCCTGGAGGGTCGATTGCCCACAGGAGACACGCTGGGGCGATCTGATGGCAAAGGCGGACTGGAGCACAAGCCTGGTTGGGATTTCACCTTTTCGGCACCGAAATCCGTGTCCGTTATGGCGTTGATCGGCGGTGACGAGCGGCTTATGGCGGCTCACAAAGAGGCTGTTAAAACGGCGCTTGGGTATGTGGAAGACAAGTTGGTTGGTGCGCGTAATACCGCTGACGGGGTTGCTCAATTTGTCCGGACTGAGAACCTGGCAGCTGCGACCTTCACTCACACAACCAGTCGTGCGCTGGATCCCCAGTTACACACCCATAGCGTAATCTTGAACGCTACGCTGCGAAATGATGGGCTCTGGCGGTCGATTGAAAGTCGGAAAATGTACGATCCGAACGTTGCCGCAGGCCAAGTCTATCGTTCGGAATTGGCAATGAAGGCCCACGAACTGGGTTACACCGTGGAGCCTGCTAAGAACGGCACGTTTGAGCTCAAAGAGGTTTCCCAGGAACTCCGTGATCTGTACTCGAAAAGGCGGAAAGACATTGAGGCCGCCGCCAAAGAGCGAGGTTTAGAAGGCGCGAAAGCGATGGATCGGGCCTCTTTAATGACGCGCGAGGCGAAGCAGTCTGCCACTGAGGATGTGCTGCAAGAGCGGTGGCGTATTGAGTTACAGGAGGCGCGCCTGTCCGTCCCGAGTCTTCCGGAGGCTCGCATTGACCTGGCCAAAGATCCGCAGGAAAGGGCAAAGGAAGATGCCATTTTCGCGTATAAGAAATTAGCTGAACGAGAAGCGGTTTTTTCTGAAGGTGAACTTATAAAGATGACCCTGGCCTGGGGAATCGGGCGGCAAACAATTAAAGACGTAGAGAGAGCCGTCAGTGACCTAAAACAGGAAAAGGTGTTACTCCATGCCAGCGGTATTTCGAGGGATGAGGCCTATTTGACGACGCCACAGGCGCTCAAGAAAGAGCGATACATTGTCGACCTGGTGAAGACCGGTCAGAACGAACTGAAGCCAATTTCTGGCAAAGGCGTGGTTAAGGAATACGGCCAATCGTTGGGTTTCACGAAGGGCCAGCAGGAGGGGGCAGAGACGATCCTGAACGGCAAGGACCGAGTTGTGGGTGTTCAGGGCTATGCCGGTACGGGCAAGACTTACATGCTTTCTGCCGTTCGGGAAGTGGCGGAAGGTAAAGGGTATTCGGTACGCGGTTTTGCGCCGACCGGTTCGGCTAGCGACTCGCTAATGGAAGGGTCGGGCATTCGAAGCCAAACGCTTGCCAGTCACCTGTATGCCTTGGCGCGGGAGGACGAGGGCAAGGGTGGCAAGGGCCTGGATCAGAAAAAGCTCTGGGTGGTGGATGAGGGCTCACTGGTGAACGCTAATCAGATGGCCGATCTTCTGACCTACGCACGAAAGGAAGGTGCTCGGGTGGCTTTGATTGGTGATCATGCCCAGATCGAAGCTGTGGAGTGGGGTAAGCCGTTTGCTCAGTTGGTTCGGGGCGGAATGAAAACCGCTCATATGACTGAAATTCAGCGTCAGAAGAACAGTCCCTTGCTCTTGCAGGCGGTGAAAGATGCGATGGTTGGCCATGCTTCAAAAGCGATGAAAAACGTTGCTGGAAGGATCCATGAGGAACCTGATCGAGACGCGTTGTTGACCCGAGTAATTGGTGACTATGCCGGCATGGCCGCCAAGGATCGATCCGAGACTTTGCTGATGGTTCCGGATAACGAAACGCGTGGCGTTGTGAATCAGGGAATCCGGGAGAAACTGCAACAATTTGGTGACCTGGGCAAAGACAAAGGGGAATTTAAGGCCCTGGTGAGCTTGGGCCTGACACGGGTAGAGAAGGGAAGTTCTCGGGGGTATCAGGAGGGCGATTTGGTTCAGTTCGCCCGGGATTTTAAAACCATTGGCGTTGAAAGAAATGAGTTGGTGAAAGTGCTCCGTATTGAAGGCGAGATGGTGGTGTTTGCGAACAAGAATGGCCAAGAAGTGGAATGGCGACCTGACAAAGTCGCCGGTCGCGCCAAACATGGGGTCGAGGTTTATCGTGAAGAAGATAAAAGCTTGGCCGAGGGCGATCGCATCCGGTGGACCAAAACCGACAAAGAAAAAGACCTGAAAAATGGAGAAAAAGGAGAGATTGAGCGGATTGAGGGATCAACGGCCATCATTAAATTTCAGGATGGCAAGCGAATGACCCTGGATCTGAACAATGAAAAACACTGGGATCACGCCTATGCCAGCACGATTGTTTCGGCCCAGGGTCAGACCTATCGCTCGGCTATGGCGTTAGCAGAAAGCTGGCGTCGTAATCTGATCAACCAAAAATCCTTTTATGTCGGTCTTTCACGAGCGAAAGAAGATGCCCGGATTTACACTGACAATCAGGCCAAGCTAAGTAAGGGCATTGAGGAGCGAACAGGCGAGAAAACCAGTGCTCTGGAAGGGCGCAATGTGAGTGTCGAAAAAATGTTTGCCGCCGATGGCCTGGTTAAAGAAACCAGAATGGAAAAGGTTACTCAGAAAGTTAAGGAAATTGTGGACAAGACGTTGGGACGAGGAAAAAGCGGACCAGCAAAGGATTTGTCGCTCTAAGGGAGAATGGAACGATGCTATACACACTAGGGTTTATGAAATGCGTCATTGCGCCGACTTTTGGAATGGCATTCTGGGCTTGGTTTGTGGCTGATGCACTGTTGTTTCCGGAATTAGGAGTCAATGAAGCGGCGGTGGCAGGCGTGTTTGTGGCTGTGCCTCTGGCCGTGGCCTTTGGTTTATTTTGCCATTATACCCAAGGCCTAATTCGGGCCATTGGTGTGATCTCTGCTGTTATAGGGATCCTTGTAATGACGCCAGGGCTGCAAGGAGTTGAAGATCCCGAATTCACGGTGGGTAACATCAATGTAGTTCTACCGCCAATGATCATGGTAATTGGTACGGCCTTTTATGGCTTTTGTTTTTGGCCGGTAATATTCCCTAGGGAGATTCTGGCAATTCAAGGGGACTTAATGAGGGGCGCGGTTCAGGTGGCGCTTGAGGACGTTAATATGAAAGATGGGAAACGCAGGAATTAAGGTTATGTCAAACGGATTATTTCGTCAGGGAGCGTGCCTTGCTTTGGTTTGCAGTGCTTCGTTGGTTTGGGGTCAACAGCCGGTCAGAACTCCCGATGGAATTTATGACGTGAGGACCATTAAAGAAGTAACCAGCATCACAAAGCTTAACCAGGTATGTCTGGAGGAACTTGCTGGTCCCGATCGTCAGATTTCACTTATTGATGAGCAAAAATGTGCCTGCGTGGTTTATGAGCTTGGAGAGCTTATAAGCTACGGTGAATACAAGGAAATTGAAAAAAACATATTGTATGACCGCGGCTGGAAATCCACTGAAGCGATGGAGAGGGTCAGGCCTCACTTGCGCGAGGCCTGCAACTGGAAGGGATAATTAGAGGCGAGGAAGTGAAGAGGAAGTGCTATGCAAAATGTTTAGCGTAGCCTCTTCCAACCACGCCTCAGCCACCCTCGGAAGCCTGGAAAAAAGACCCGGTTTCTGAGTGTAATCTAGTGCATGTTGAGCGCCAAATTGATTTTCAAGGACACCGTGATAGGTGTCGACTCCGTCAACCAACCCCAGTTGAACCGCTTCGTGCCCCGTCCAATAATCGCCTGTAAACAGATTCTGATCGGTGGTTAGCTTGTCGGCGCGAGAATCCATCACTACCGCAATGAACTGCTGATGTATGTCGTTGAGCACGGATTGAACCTTTTCAAGGTCGTCAGGATCGGTTTCAAGGAAGGGATCGAGCCTGCGTTTGTTCTCTCCGGCTACAATTGTCCGGGCGTGGACACCTACCTTGTCGGCAAGATCTTTTAAACCAAACGATTGCTGGAATACGCCAATAGAGCCAGTGAGCGTCGCGGGGTTCACAAATATCTTATCCGCCGCCATTGCCACCATGTACGCGCCTGAAGTCAGCATGTCGTCACCCAGGACTACCAGCTGCTTGCCGGTCTCTTCCTTGAGGTCCAGCAAGTATCGATAGAGTTTATGGGATTGAACGGGAGTGCCACCGGGCGAGTTAATGACCAAAAGGACCCCTTTGGCCTCCTTGTCGTGAAATGCCTGGTAAAGATGATTTTCGACTTGTTGGAATGAGGTGGGCTTGCCGGCTTCAATAGGCCCGTCCAGGCGGACCAGTGACACGTATTTGCCGTCTTTAGGAATAGTGGTACCACCAATGATTCCTGTGCTGTAGAGCATGTTGGTTACAAAGATTGAAACGATCACCAAAACGAAAGCAAAGGTTCGCCAGTTGGCGCTTTGGCGGGTTTTTCGCGTCTCGGTCATTATTGCTTCCGCGAACGCCCGCTGTTGCTGAGTGAAGGCCTCAATCAACGTTTGTTCCGTGCTTTTTTGCGGCTCCATTTCCTATTCTCCAATACGTTTAAGGGCATCACGGACCTTCGACACATAGTGCCGACGGGCTCGCTCTACTTTTGGTTTGGTTGAGAATCCGGCGTTGTAGGCCCCGACAGCCGCCCACAGATTGCCTCGGGTGGTGACGAGGTTCTCGGCAAGAATCCATGCACCAACATGGATATTGGTGCATGGATCGCGAACCAGAACTGGTGCTGTAATGCGATACGGCTGCAACCTCTTCAAGTGCCAAGAGTTGATTTGCATTAGGCCGAAGTCTTTGGAGCCGTCACTATTGCTGGTATTGATTGCGTCGACCTGATTGTTGCTTTCAACCAGGGCGATAGCTTTCAGAAGTTGGGTTGGCACCTGGTAGCGGCCGGCAGCTTCTGAAAAGCATTGATCAATGTCCGCCAAAGCACTTCCGCTGAAACAGGTTGCTGCAAAGGTAGCTAAAAGCAACTTGAGAAAATCTGTCACCTGCGTCCTCTCCGTGTTTGGCGACGATCATCTTCTTCCTGTGATTGCTGCGTTTTTGGGTCTTCCAAGTTCGAAAAATAGTCAAAGGCAAGGTCTGCCTCGGCTTGGTTTTCAGCGTAAAAGGACTGAAACTCAGTTTGCACATATTGGGCGGCCGCTAGAGACGCATCTTGCCCAGGGCGGACTTCCTCGCCGTTTAAGATGTCAAATGTGTTCTCGGCCATCCGAGTAAGTCTTTCCCGGTTCATATTCGTGCTTTCGGTTTCTTGGATGCCCGTGCTGGTGTGGCCAGTGATAGAACCAGTAAGACCGAAGTTTTCCAACATGCCCGTTGAAACACCCCCCTCAGCGCGTGTGCCGATGCTGTCGTCGCCGGTCACGGTGCTGGTATTGATCGAGTCGAGAATTTGGGTAAGTCGGGCCACAGCGGCAAAACGGTTGCCCTCTTCACCATCTCCTTGGATCCGTTGGAGAATATCGGCTAACCGTTGGGTATCTGATTGATCATTGCTCAACGCAAGTTTGCCCAGGCTTGGCGTATCCACACGTCCGCCGGTATCGAGGTAAACGGAATCAGTTTCAGAATAACGGCTGTCCTTGGTAATTCGGTCGTCCACGGTCGCATTGTTGCCGGAAAGCGCACTACTATGTACAACGCCGCCGCTACCATCCGTGGCCAACGTAACTCGGGCTCCATTGGGGCTGGCATCGACTTGTTCTTGAGTGAGCCAGCCTGTCTGGACGCCTTTTTGCATGTCTTCTTGGGAGAAATAAAAGGAACCGAAGTTTGCTGAAGTTTCTCGCTGGGCTTGTTCTTCCCATGACCAGCCCGTTCTATTTTCAAGTGTGTTTGCTCGATCAATACCCGCGCCGGTACTGGCGTGTTGAATGCGGGCAGAATCTCGCAAGTAGCCTTCTACACCCTCAGGCCGGTTGATTCCCTGGTTGACCCCTTCTTCGGCATTTGCAACTTGTTTGATGTTCTCGTAGGCACTAGCAATGGCAAATTGTTGTGGAGTTACTTGATCCAGAGCTAAATTTTCACCATGAGACGTTGCTGCTCGCTTGGCGCCCACAGACTCATAAATCTCTGACGGGGTAAGCCCTGTTTCGGCCATGTAACCCATCATTCCCCGAAGTTGAGAATTGTTCATGTTTGCTGTGAATTCAGAGAACGTAACCAGTTCACTCGGATGCCAATTGGTAGAATCCAGTTGCCCCCAAAGGTCGGCATTTTTTGCAGTCGCGAGCGCTTGAAAGGCCTCCCCACGGTCCATACCGTCGTGTTGTTCCTGAATTCGATCCAACATGGTCCCAATTCTCATGTTGTCGGAGCTGGTACTGGACACTGACATAGCAGTGTCGTAAGCAGCCTGTGAATTGACCGACCGGAAACCCATCGTTGTCGCTGATTCCTGTCGCCCAGAGGCCCCACCATGCCGTACCTGGCTTTCAACATCTGAGGTCTTCAGTCCTTGTTTGTAAAGCGCTTCAGGTGAGTTGTCCCCACCATTCGATTGAATGGCGCCAGCGACACCACCGACAACGCTACCGGCACCATAGGCTCCGAGCGCTTTTCCTGCGCTGATTGGATTGGTATTGCCAAGATCTGCCATCCCAGACATTGTTTCGAGTCCACGATAATGACTTTCTGACTGGTTAAACTCGGAGACCGACGAAATGTTGTCCCATCCTGTTTCAGCCATCAGGTTTGCGGATCCGCGAGCACTCGCAAGGGAATTCAGATGATTCATGCTTTCAACGGGCGACTGGGATCGGCTTGCGGCATCGGAGCCAGCGGAATCCGCATGGCCCGACCAGTTGCCGGCCAACGAAGTAAGACCGTAGGGCGACATCTTGAAGAGCATGGCCGCGATAAAGGCGGAAATGGTAATGCCCATGCCTCGGGCCTTTCCGAAAAGGGAGAGAGCCTGGGTTGCGCTTTCCGGAGCCAGGAATATCGCTGAAAGGCCCATATTGTGGCGTTTGATTTCGTCCACGGCGTCGTAGGCCTGGTCTGTCGCTATCTGGGCAAGAATTACATCCATAACACCCCAGAGCATGATCCATCCCAGCAGTGCCACGATCAGTTTTAGGGCCATCGGGAATAGCGGGGTGACAATGAACAAAGCCAGAATTGGAATCAGACCCAACACGATTGCCGTCACAGAGGCCCTGATTTTTGGCATCCATTCGTTGGCACTGACGGCGATACCTAATCCGTTATTGACCATTGATCGGTTCGTTAAGGCGCGGATCCCTGCATCGGGGTTTTCATCAAGCATAACGCTGGCGATCGCGTTGCTGATGACGACATTTCGAAGCAGCTGGGTCGGGGGCGCTGCGGCTGATCCAAAGATATTGAGGTTCATGCCTTGAATCTTCGTTTCACACGCACTTTTCTGAGCCGCAACAGAGATGTCGAATCCGCTTTTGGTGCATACGGAATTGAGGTGTTCGTCAAAAGTGGGCGCGGCGTTTAGCACTGGTGCGAGTTCGTTATCGTAGGCGTCCTGACAGCTCATGACTGTTCCAGCTTTGCCCGCTCCGGCTGAGAACATGGTGGTAAACATGGCGGGCGACTTCATAGCCGCTAACTGAGTCCGCAGATCGTCAGTGCCACTTTTAATGTCAGCAAGATCCACTGCGTAGCTTGGTAGTACCAAGGCGAGCTTCGAACAATCCTTAAAATATTGGCGAATCGATTTCTGAAGGTAATAGTCAGAGGAGAAAGTCTTGTCAGTAGTCGCATTCAGCAAGAGCTCGAAACCGACCCCCATACCCTCAGTTCCGTATGGGTGAGCGGCAGAAGCATCCACGATCTGTTGCACGACGCGTTCTGCCTTGTTCGTCATCCCGGCCGCCAGAACAATCAGATCGGGCACTCCAGGGACCGCCTCGTATGCATTGCGAACCGGGTCATAAACGTGAACGGTGCCGGTGGGCGTGATTAAGGCCTTGAAGACAGCTACACCAATCAATGTTGTCATGAGCCATGCGAGACTCAGGCCGGTAGCAGACTGCTGAAAGTTGATGATTCCCTTGCCCACGGTGAACAAACCGCCAAGTAGCAGGCCCAGGACCACAGCTACTGCAAATAATGTGGTGTATTCGTTGTTGGCAAACACCAGCGATATTCGCTTGAAAGCGTTTACAGTTTCGGTGAAACCGTCATAAGTATAGAAATCCATATCCAATGCGAAAGCCGCGCTGGGCAAGGAGGCAGCGATGATAAGTGCCGTTAGTAGAAGGAAGCGCCTCATTGTGTAAGGTCCTCCGCATTTCGGCGCAGGACTTCTTCCTGCCTCTTGGCCTGGGCAGCGGTAAAGGAAATGTGCGCCATCTGCTCTTGAGTCTTTTTGAGATAGCTGGTCCGAGCCGCCCTGCGGAATTGATAGGCGTCCTGTTTGATGCCCTGTAAGTGATCGCCCACTTCTGCGTATACCGTGCGATCACATTGAGGCCCCGGAGCCCCGGTACTGTTCATGACCGCATCAATTTCCCGGGTCATGTTGTCTATGGTGTTGTACAGATCATCAACCATATAAAACGCATAGGCGTAGGCCACGACCTCTTCGGTGAGAGCAATTGCCATGGTCTTATCGCCCAAGGCGATGGAATCGACAATAATTGGAAGGATCGGGATTGGGGATGAAGTCAGAAAGGCCTCATCTGCGGCACTGAGGGGGTTTTTGTTCTCGATCTTGGAGGCAATGGCATTCATCTGGTTGCTCACCATTGCAAGAAGCCCTCCTGGAGTGGCTGAATCACTCACACAGGCTGGGCCACCGGCGCCATTAACCTTCTTTTCGGCATTGCCCATAACAAAATCATCGATGCTGGATTCGTCATTGCTAGGGCAGGAACTGATTGGCTCGATGACCGGCGCCTTTACCGCGGTTGTGGCGTTTATCATTACATCGCCAACAAAACCTCGCATGGTGTCGACATACTGAAAACCGAATTCGTCGGCCGCATTTTGGAGCAATGAGCCGGTTTTGAAGATGTTTTTGAATTGGGTTGGACAATCGGCAACAAGCTGTTTGACGTCTTCGGTTGGTTCCTGGTTGGCCGCTGTCTGGTTTTCAGTGGTTTCATACCAACTCGTAACTGATCCGAGAGCCGTTGCCGCCTTGCTGTCGAGCGTTTTGAGCCGGTTACTCGCGGCGGTTCCAATAAAATCACCAACGGGCTCGCCTAGTTTCTTTGCAAATTGGCAATCGTTGATCTGAATTCCGTTCAAATCGTTGATGATTTTCTCGAAGCTTTTCATCGTCTCTGAGAGCTCCTTGCTCATTACTTTCATCGCGGTATCGAAAGCAACGGCCGGCGCGGCCTGGATCATGTTCTGGAGTTTGTCCACCAGGTAATCCGGATCTAGCATCGACATGCCGCCAAGGAACAGGTCAACACCGCCACATCCAGCTGACACCCTGGGTGGTGAAATGGTCAGAAGCGGATCGGTTGAAACATTCAGGCGCGCTGAGTAGGACCCCGCAGAATAAAAACCGCGTTGCTGGTTTTTGTAGCTCGATGCGCCGCTCGACGTGGAAGAGGCGAACCAATCATCCGTCCAGTTGGCCGAGGCGATTGGTGCAGAAAGAGCTAGGATCAGCGTTGGAAGAACGAGCTTTTTCATCAGAATGACTCTCCTGTCGGTGCTCCCGGATCAAAAAATCCGCCCTGACGGTACTCCGGTGTAAGGAACTGTTCCGGTGTGGTTTCGCCTCTCAAATAGCGAATGGCTCGGTAGGCATTTGCAGTAATTTTCGTGGCTGATTCCACGCCCACCGCAAGGGGCATCCAGCGCTCGCTGTTACGCTCAATCAAGATGACCATTGGCGTTACTTGCACATCAAATCGCGCCTGCGCATTCGGGTTTTCATTGATGTTGACCTCAGTAAGCTCAAGGCCAGTGCGGTCGGAAACGAGCTTGAGGATGTTCCGTTGAGGGTCGCAATAAGGACATTCGAGCGTTGAGAAAAGCGCAAGCGCATACTTACCCCGATAATTTGCAAGGTATTCGGACTGATTGGACGCTCGCTGCTGGAGCTCAGCTTTGCGACCTGGGCTAGTGATTGGGTACTGAGATGCACCGCTGAGCTTCGGGTTCTGCAACATGACCATGTTGGACACTGCGGTGAAGCCGGCGGCTTTACGCCGAACCACATCCTGAATCCGATAGTAGGCCAGGACACTTTCCGGGGTTCGTAGCCAAACCGCTTCTTTCAGGTAGTTTTCCAGCATCGCTTTGAGATCGTCCGGATGCATGTCCATCATTTCCGCTGCCAGCGGAGGGGGTGGAAGGGGCTGACGCTCTTTTTTCATCGGGTCCTCCGAATCCGACGGCTTAACTGGCTCTTCATACCAGTGATAGCCCTTGATCTGGGTGTCCTGCGGGGGTTGCTGAATCGCCATCGCGGAGAATCCGATCAGGCAAAGAGACAACAGAATCAAAAGTCGTTTCATGATCGGTTTCCTTAGAAAATCGCTTTGAGTCGTTTGGCAGCAGACAGCTCAACAAAACCCCAATAGCGACTGTCGAAACTGTCTTTATGGGTGCCATAGGCAAAGGCCTTGCCTTCGGGAATGATGCCCGCGAATTCGAATAGAGGGAGCGGCTTGCCCGTCAGGGACTCAGATTTGGCTTCGCCCAGGAATTCTCCATTACAAAAGAAACGACGATTCTCTTGTGTGAGAACGTCACCGGACCAGCATCGCAATTGTTTGCTAATCAGGACCGGCTCAGGACCAGCCAATGGGTGGACAAGCTCAAAAGAGGCGTAATCCCCCGGGCCAGGCCGATCGTCAGTAACCCAAAAAATCCGATGATCGAGGGACTCGGAGACTGTGATATTTAAACGGTCGTAGAGATAGGAGACTCCAAGTGCCAACGGGCCTCCAACCATCAGGGTCAAGGCAATATTTTTCACTTTGTCATTGAACATTTGAGGTCTCCAGTTGAGCCAGAAGAGGCTTGGCCGGTGTACCACCGTTCATGGTGGTCAATCGCTCCAGCAGGCTGCGGAGACTGGCATCGCCATAAACAACAGGGACGCTCGTGCCTGAAGCAGTGGCACCTTTCTCGCAATAGCTTTGAAAATCGAAATTTGGTTCCACGACCAGAGCTGGAACCTTTGCTATGCCGTGATTTTTGAATTGAACAGGGTCCACGACCACATCCAGGGCGCGCATCACGCACCGAGGGCCTTCGCAGGAAGGGTTCTTGCGAAGTATCTTGGCGATGAATTCCATGGTCGGCTGAGTTTTCCGAAGCCCGCCAATCATGCCTCGCATGACCATGACACCACCGACCTTTTCTAGGTCTCGGGCATAGTTGCGGAGTGTGATCTCAGGCATTGAGCTCGAAATGAAAAGCAACGGCCGGGACCTGGGAATTTCGTTGTCTGGGTCGCCGGATTCGACAGGATCAAGGCCAGCGTCGGCCCGAATCAGACTCAGAAAGTCGTTTTTTCGTGCTTGCCACTGCTCGCTGTTTACTTCGGCCATGACCTCGGAAACGCGAGATCGCATGGCCTCCGATTCCATAGCCTTTTCTTTCGCCCGCTGGGCAGCGGCCATGATCTCTTCAGGAATCTGAATCTGATCAGGCAGGGTAGGGATTGCCTCTGATTCGGCGAACGCCGAGGGGCTGATCAGGCATAGAGCCAGCAACAAGCCCCGGTTCTCCTTAGTAAGAAACACAGCAGTTAAGCCTCCTGAACACCATCCATGAGAAGTTGTCGCCGCCGGCCGGTGGGTGTTTGTAATGGCTCCATAGAAGGCCGGTTTGCCCAATAGGACGACAGCTATCGTCTCGAACGGGCTTCATCAGCTGGAGCTTGTATTTGTCTTTTGACCAAATAGGAACGGGCGCTGTGTAGCAGCCATCGGAAGACGACTCTTTGAGAAGGCCCATGCGGGCCATGAAATAAATGCCTCTTGCAGCAATTCCAGCGTTTGCTGCGACGTAATCGGTGCCGGTAATTGACCCAGCCAGTGGGTAGGCGCCTGACCATGAGCCCATGCACCAGAAAAGCGAGTTGACTGGTCGACCAACCAGGGCCCCTGCCGAATCCGCCGCACAGGCCAATTGCGCCACAGGATTTGCGAACAGAAGTGATTCCGGGTGGATCATCAGAGACAGAATTTCGTTGTTCCAGGTAGGAATGAGTTCAGTCATCATCGCCACATCGAATTCGCGCTCAGCAATACACGGGATGTCATAGAACAAACCCAAAATGCTGAATGCGGGGAAGAAGTAGTAGTGCATCTGTTGGAAGGTCTTTGACTGCCCATCTTCCTGCATATGGGAGCCGCCCAGCTTGCCGCCGGTATTCATCAGCTTAAAGCCGAGAGGCATCATGCAATAAGGGTCTGAGACCGTATCGATCAGGCGGGCGGGCTCCCACATTGAAATGCCTATCCCATACCTATTTACGGCACCCGAGTTGCAGCTACAGAGCACTGAAGGCGTGTCTGCGCCGGGATCCGGCATCCCGGAATCACCTTTGCCGATGCTAAGACCGCCAATCCGAATCGGAAAAATGCACTGCCAGGAAACATCCGAAATCGGATTTAACATGCTGGAAGGACATTTCGACGCGTGGGCCGCCTGGGGCAGGATCGTGGCCCCCATCAGCAATAAACAAAGCGTGACTATTCGAAAACTCATCATGGTCTGAGGCGTCCGGAAACTTTCCGTCAGTCTAGCCTAAAAGTATATGTGAGTATATAGCACTATATGAATCTTAAAGATTGATTGAATGCTCTTCGATCCGGAGCGTGTTGCCTTCCTGGGTTACGATTGAAGGAACAAATTTCAGTGCGAGACGATCTCGAACGGGAGGGGTGAGGATGAAAACAGGACGTTGCAGGGCGACGGCAACCTCTCGATAATCGCCGGACGTAATCATGACCATATCCGTGGTCTTGAGGTTTTCTTGCGCCCACGCGAGATCTTTGTGAGAGATAAACACCAGGCGTTGGGGGAGTCTGACATGCTCCAATGGATTAAACTGGAACCCCTTTGGATAGATGATCTGTCCGGTCTGGTCTTTCACGTCGAATTCGGCGATGTAATAGGGGATATGGTATCTGGCACGATCCTCTTGAGCGCGAGGCAGTGAAACTGCTTTGGCCGCGGCATTACGTGCCATCCCGTCGCTCATCACGGTTTCCCAATCAACCTGGGCAACCTTTTCCTGGATCTTAACCAATGCATCCGGTTCAACAATTTCATAGGTGCGGCCTAGTAATTGTGACTCAGTGGCCATTAACGATCCCGCGAGAAAGCTACTGATTACTATTAAAAAAGTCCGTAACACCATTGGAAATTTTCCCTTCAATTTGAGTCATGGTGTCTGGCACCAGATCCCCGTAATAGTCACTAAAATCGATTTTTGAAAAATCTATGGATTGAAACTCTTCGGGTGTCAGCCCCCGACAGTTTGGAGCTTCGGGCGTACCAAACCCTGTCACCGAATTAAGCTGAGCTCGCCCCTGCTGATGAATGATGCGGCCCATCTTTGAGTTGAAGCAGCAAAAGGATTTGGCTCTCTGGACACAGCCAACGAATTGCCATCTTTCACGGCAGTATTCCCCGATCTCATAACAGTAACCTGAGCCATTGAGAACGCCGGTTTCGGTTGATGTCTGATCGCAGGATTGAGTGAAATAGTCGATCACGGCGCCGGCCATGGCGATTGGATCCACAACAACGCCATAGTCTTCCATGACATCGCCGGCAACGGTGGCTGCTGCATTCGCAGCTACCATCGCAGGCGCACCCGCAGCCAAGGCGGCCTCGTACTCAGATTTGCCCTGAGTGATCGAGTCGTAGACTGAGGTAATCATTTGCGTAGGGGATCCTGAGTCGCCAGTGTCATCAGCGAGAATCTTCCCCGTATTTTTACAGCAATTCTGATAGGCCGTTGATATTCCGGCCTTATCACAGCGCATTGGGCGTCCCGCAAAAATCATTGCTTGTCCGAGACACGTTCCGTCAGGGGCGGTGGTACCATCATCCTGGTACATTCCAGTGTCGATATCCTCGACAACCGGAACTTGCGTAGCCAAATCTATGCAAGCGTTCGGGCTGCACTGTTGTTGTCCAGCACCGTTTTCCATACATGAATAGGCGTTGCCCAGGGGGCAAGCGTAGGCAGTTTCAAGTGCGCAGGTTTCAGAGGTTGTTGAAAATGAGAATTCTCCGCCGGTTTGCGTGGTCTGATTTCCATTGTAGTTGTCAGTAACCTGGACCTTACCAACCAGTCCATTAGCGCAGCTGGGGGCCGTGATGAGGCTAACTACAGTTGAGCCCGGGAAGTTTGAGCCTAAAAGCACGGGCGCGTCCCATGTCGTGTTTCCGGTTGGACTGACTGGGTTGCCGTTGGTGCAAACGCTATCAAAATCCAACGTCGGGATTTGTGCAACGATATCGCCTGGTCCGGATATCACACTGCCATTTTTCAGATCAACATCTACAGTGAAAGTGCCGGACTGACGCGCCACTTTAATGCTGAAATTCAAGGGAACGGGATTATCGCAGACCATTTGCTGACTGGAATTACAGTCAACTGCTGAAATCGGGCACAGTTCGCCGCCCGTTGGAGACTCAAAACAGGAGGCCGTTTCGCCTGGCTGACCCAAATCTCCATCCATGTTCAGATCTTGTCCGCATGACCAGTTTGCCGCCTGGATTGAACCAACCGGTAGTAATAGGGCCATGATCCCGCCTAGAGCGAGTTTGTGGTACCAGAGCTGCATATTGTGTCCCTTGAAGCCTGTCGGACGGCTTGCAGGGTCGCAGCCGCCTCAGAAAATTCATTCAGGCATCCGCACGCCTGAACAACCGTTTCACCGGGTCCGGCCGGGCAAACACCTGCTGAACATTCGTGAAAAAAGTAATCAAAGGTATTCGGATCCGTGCGGTTCTCTTGCACGACTCCGTTTTGTACCGCATCGGTTGCTAATCGCGGCTTGCGGGTTTTGCAGGCCTGGGTACAGGCAGGAACGGTCACTTCTTCCAGCGTAGTAATGGCTCCAGCGGGTGTAAGGACGCTTCCATTGGCTTGTTTTAGGTAGTCTTGATACCCAGTCGGTGTTGTAGTGGCTTGGACGTTGTCCACGCGCTCAAGAGCATCGTCGAAATCGTAAGTGCCGGATACCTGGCAGCGATATTTACGCGATTTCTGCCACCAGGGTCGCGTTGGCGTGAACGAACAAGTCGATCCGTTAATAACCTGGGTAGAGGGTAAAGGAGACAGGCCTGTGTTCACGAAATTCTGGCGCGTCCAAACACCGTCTACCTGTTCTTCCATCAGCGTACAATCTGGATCGTTCTGATAAGCCGTGCAGCTATCTGAAATGGTGTCGGGATCAAGTTTGCAATCGGTATCCACTTTGATTTTAGCGAGGGCGTAGCCCTCTCCATTGCCGGTGACTTCAACCCGGATCTTGAAGTCCACGGGGCCACCTGTCAGATAGTTTTTGAAATCGACATTCAGGGAACGCACCCAGTTGGTTGAAAGCTCGCACGCTCCGGGGGGGCGGCCTAGCCCGGTCCAGTTGCCATAAGGGCCATTCCATAGCAGATCAGCATCGGCATAGATCTGCATCCAGTCATCGAACTTGGCGTAATTGATTTTCGCTTCCAGAATCCGGCTTGGGTCCAGGACATTGAATTGCACCTGGCGCTCGAACATTTTGCAGCTACCGGCCCAATAGTTGTCTCCGACCTGACCGAGCGAGAGTTGGAGGCAGTCAGGACCGCAAGGAAACACATTACCTGAGCCGCTGGCATATTGAATGATGTCGTTCAATGTGACCTCTTCCACGGGCACGTTGCGGGTGATCTGACAGCTTTTTATTTGAACTGGATCGGCGGAAGCCGCCGAGGACGTCGTAATCAGGCTGAAGTTCTGATCGGTGGCGGAGTTGGTAAAAGCATCGCTGGCAAGATTCCCCGGTGCGCTTTTGTAGGCTTTGAGCATCGGTGAACCGGCCGCACAGTCACCGGCTTTTTGCGCGTAGAACTGAATCATTGGGCCGGAAACGCCCACCTCAGAGACGGTCAGATAGTCCAGTTGCGAAGTCAGTGCACCCGTTGCACCGCCGCCGAGATCATTCAGGACTTTGTCCAGATTGCTCATGACAAGACCTGATCCACAGGAGTCGTTTACACAGTAGCAACCGCCCAGCTTGCTAAGAGGGGTCGGGGTCATCCCGATTTCTCCGGCCCCGTTAACGACCCACGCAAGTCCGGAGCAGTTGTCCCAGGTTCCTGCATCACAAGAAACAGCGCCATTGGCACACACGCCAGACACTGGAACGCCAGGGGTAAAAATATGGTCAACGGTGCCATCGAGATTCGTGTCCTGAGAGATAGACAGTGTTCCGATGTCACCGCTGCCCGAGGGCGCTACGAATATTTCCAGGAATTTCTGAGAGCCAGTACAGCCCAGGCTGGCATCAAAGCCCTGGCCATCGAATGTCTTCATGGCATCGGCCGACATCAGGGGAGTGGTGAAATTCTGCTGAATGGCTTCGGCACTGCCGTAGCTGCTACGGGCATTCCCCACAGTGTTTCCGGCCTCAGTTACGGAAGCCGGATCCGCTGAAGCCAAAGCGGGCAACAGCAAGATCAGGCCGAGCAGATTTCCCCGGGTCATTACAATGGCACTCCCGACAGCTTGGAGACGGCCTGCGCAGGCGTCATACCCTGAGCGATCAGCGCGTTGTACTTGGCAACCTCCTTGCCATCCGACGTTGCAATCCAATGATTCCAGGGATCCACGGACAGACGGCCGATGCCACGACCAAAGGGAGTATCAAAGAAGATCTCAGAGTATTTCGGCTTGTTGGCTTTAACTGAGGTCAGCAGATCAACCGCGAGCCCTTCATAGTCCAAAACCCCCTCATCTACGGCTTTGGCGTAGTCTTCGCATTCGAGGTAGAACTTAAAGGCGGCGTTGTTCTTGATGACCTGACCGACAGGCCCAAACTTCCGTAGGTCCAACGGGCTCTGCGTCACAATCCCGAAGGCGCCCGAATACTTTCGCGCCCTTCTGTATCCTTCTTCGATCAGGTTACCGAGACGGTGGTTCTCATCTCCCCGCGAGTCAGAGAAGTAGCGCCAGGCTTCTTCAAACAAGACAAATCGCTGCTCTGAACGGTCCGACAGGTAAAGATCCTGGGTTACCGAATTCATCACCTGCATGATCACCACGTTGAACAGTTCGGCCTGTCCGGAGAGCTTTTCAAGCTCCAGGACCACAAAACCGTCATTGGAAATGTCGAATCCGCCGGCGCCGTTGAAGAAACGTCCATACACGCCCGCCGTAGTGAAGTCGTGCAGGTTAAACGCCAATTCATGCGCTTTGGAGACAGCACTGGCTAGAGGCTTGCCCTGTTCTTTGGCGTTTTCGGGATAGGTCTTGAGGTAATGCTGAACCGCATCTATTCCATTTACGATATCGCCCCGATCCGAAGTCCAGCGCACCGCCTCTTTGATCAGCGTCCATTCGGTTTCATGGAGAGACTGGCGAGAAGCGGAGTAGGCCATTTCCGCAAGAATGTTCGCCGTCGTCATGAGATCCGCGTTGCGATCATCCTCATCTTTGGAGTTTGAGTTGAACGGGTTGATGGTGATCCGTTCTTTGCCGAAATCCATGAATCGACCGCCGACCATATCGCACTGCTTCTGAAGCGAGTAGCCAATGTCCGTCACCCGAACCAGAGAACCGGAAGCGTAGTAGTTTTTGCACAGATCGTTGAGGGTATAGGACTTGCCGGCGCCTGAGCCCGCCGCAATCAGGAAATTATGGTTGGGCGCGCGCTTGTCGAAAACGTCCATGCCTACCAACTGGCCCTTTCGACCGACGTACAACAGAGCAGGGTCGCTTGAGCCGCGAAAATCTCCCTGAATCGGCATAAAGCGGGCGACAGCGCTCAAAGGTGCGTAGAAGTGCCGGTCGAGTAAACTGATATTTTTGTCGATGTCGTAAAGGCCGAACGGAAGGGAGGCAATCAGCATCGGCTTTTCCAGTACCGATTCTTCCTGCATTACGAAGTCTTTGGATTCCCATAAGCGCCGGGCTCGGGAAACGGAGTCTATGCATTCCGTTTCTGTGTCACCCAGAATCACCAGGGAAGGGATGATCGTCATGAATCGCTCGGATTCGAGTTTATCCAGCGCCCAGGAAAATTCTTCGGTACGCTTCTGGATCGCCTTTGCAAAGGATCCGGTGCCCTTCTGAGCCATTGTAGCGCTGGCCTTCTGGTGAAGGCTGGTTTTGATGTCTTCAAAGACAATGTTGAGGCTGAAGATGAAGGGTGTGGTGATTTGGTCTGGATCGTCAGGTGCGCCCATCACACCGCCAGTGAGCGTGTTCGTGGTAAAAGTGTCGATGGACTTGGCGTTTACTTTTGGGGTGATTACCCGTCCATACCGCTTTCCCAAGCGGAAAGGCTTTTCACCACCAAAAAACTCGATCTTGGTTTCGGCGTTGATGATCTGTTTACGAATTGGCAGGCGTTCATCGAAATGCCCGTTCGGGTCGGCGTCGGCATCGTTGAAGAATTGGCGGGCCCAGGCAACGAGATCGCTCGGCCTCATGCGGTAGGGAGCCAAATGGGCAGCCTGCAACGTCTCTTCAGCAATCGACAGGACTTCGCTTGAAAGCGGTTTCACAGTTTTAATGCAGACAAACGCTCGCCAGTTGCGAACGGGAATGCCGTGATAGCACCGCATTCCTTTCGTGCCATCCCGAAGAAAACTGGTGTACTGCTCAATGGACTTCTGGAGCAGCGGCTCTTTTCGTTGCTTGTTCCGTGCGTAGGCGTCGAGAATCCGGTTTACGTTGTGGTCCGGCGCGAGAATGATCTGAATCTGCGTGCGCTTCGGGTAAGTGACCGAGAGGAAGGTTTCGAGTTGTTTAAGATCGCGTCCACCGAGGAAGGTTAAAGGGCAGATCTCGAACAGATAGCCGTGTCGGTTTTCCAGGGTTTGAAACGAGCCAGATTCTTGGTCAAACGTCACCCACGGGAGAAAGTCTGAAAACTTGTTCCGGGATAACTCCCGCTCAAGATCTTTATGGGTTATGCCTCCGTTATCTCCGACTAACAAGGACCAGATTTTAGACAGTGGGCCAGGTTTCTCTTCAATCGTCATGCATCCGTCTCCCGAGTAAAAAGCATCATGGAGTGATAGGCTCCCAGGCGATCGCTTCCCTGCAATTCTGAAGGCCGAAACGTTTCCAGTAGATCGGAAGGGGGATTCATGTTGTGGCTGAGCTGGGCTGTCATTGGGAACCTCCCTGAACCTGATCAATCAGGGAATCGGTGAGCTCTGGTTTCTTGATAAGGTACTGACCCATAACAAACTTCGGCTCATCCACGATGCTGTAGATGTACCGAGGCATATACAATCGGTTCTGTTTGAGCTCCGAGGAATAGGGCAGAATCATTGTGCGGACAGCCCGGGGCGGTTTGATCATGGGTGTTCTTGGGGCTTGCACCATTGTTCCCAGCTGGTCATAGACCTGGTCCCGGTAACCACTGAAAGCTGAAGTAGGGGAAGGTGCCGGTATGTCGGCCGTCGGTGCCGGCATACGTTCATTAGCTCTTTGGTTTCGTCCGATCGGTTGTTCTTTTGTTCTTTGGGACCCGCTAATGTCCTGCTCACGATCAGCACGTGCTTGACGGTTATTCTCAGAGGCGCGAACCATGTGCGGATATTTCTCAACGCCGGTCACAGCCTCTTCATAGGCGGCTTCGACGCTGATGCATTTACCGAAATTGTCCTCCAGACTGCATGAAAATTTGTTCTCATAGGGCACCAACGAACAACCGCCAAGTACGGTCAGCGCAAGGCAAAGAGACAGTTTTTTCATTATCCTTTCTCCATAATTTCAAGGTCTGTGCCTTTCTGAATAACCACTGTTAGCTTCTTGGCAGCGCCGACTTCTATGACCGGAACGGTTTGTTTGGCGAGATCGAGAAACAGCTTTTGGATAGCCTGTGAGCCAGATTTCAGAGCTTGGCCCCCGGCCGATTGAAGCAGGGAATCACTATCGATGATCTGGGTAGTTCCAAGAGCCGACGTTGCGGTTGTCGAGGCGCCCGCACTGATCCCGTTACCGGCACCCTCGAAAAGCCCGGCGACCACCATGCGCATTACATGAGCGCCCATCTTTGACACCACTGGGCCTGAGAGGCCTCTTTTACCGTCCGAGTCGGCCACAAATCCCTGAATCGGCTGGTCGATCACGGCATCGCCATTCAGGCTCATGCAGGAAAGGCTGACGAGTTGCAGATTCACCCGTTCCTGGGCCAGATTCGCCGTCGCGTTTGCCACCACAAAACAACCCTTGAGATTGGCCTTAACAGAGTTGGGGAGAACCGCTGGAGCCTGCACGCGAAGCAAGACCGGTTCAGGATTAGCGTCCCCGAGCTCCGAGGTAAGGGCATTGATTCCAGTCAGCAGAATTGCAGGCATATGGCTTGGTGCCATATAGATCGAGTTCTTTTTTTTTGCGAGAGGCTGCGAGTTGAAATCCGCACCAGGAGCACGACCAATGCCTCCAACGATTTTGGCTTCCACCGGTATTGAGTTGAGCGATGGATTAACCTGTTCATAGCTCGGCACATAAGTCGGTGGTTCTGGATAGGAGACGGAGCCGGCAGCGGGCGCCTCCATATCAGACAGGGGATTGATAAGCTCTTCGCGATCGGAATCCGCTTTGTCTGATTTCGTCTGAAAATCCTTTTGAGACATTTCCAGCGCCGACAATACTGAATCGTATTGGCGTTGCCGACGCTCCATTTCCGCCAACGTCTCGCCAACGTGCTTCAGATCCTTATCGACCTTAGCTCGAATGTCGTCCTCAAGCAGGTCGGAGCCCAGAGTTAGATCGGTTGTCTTGACCTCTTTGGTGGGTTCCTTTTTATCCTGGCCGGAGGCGTAGTAAACAACGAACAGCAGTGACAGAAATCCGGCAATCAAACCGTATTTGCGATACTTGAGTCTGTTTTCGGCACTCAGGTCGTTCCACCAGGCAGTCATCAGAAACCCTCCTTAGATACGACAAACAGACGGCCTATTTGTCCCGGTTGCAGATGAAGAGGGTCGATAGTGACTGCGAAAATAGAGTCACCAATAGCCGTGCTTAAAAAATCGGTTTCGGTGAAAGTGGCAATGGTGTTGGACCTCACCAGATACTCTTGAAGTGAAAGCCCAAGACCGTCGACACGAATCGTACGGCGCAAAGCTAATTGGGTATTCGGCTTGGCCGGTGCCTTGCGGGTCATCCAGTGGTCGCTATTGCTCAGAGTGACCGTGAAGCTATCGGGAATGTTGTCTTCAAGCGCGGCCATGGTCAGGAAAATGGCTCTTTCTTCATCTGGTAATGGTGAAAGCAACGCTTGATTATCTTGAATGCGATTCTTTGGCCCGGTCGAAAGTCGGATGGTTTGCCCAGAAATGTTCTTCGGCGTCACCATCAAGGTGTAAATCTCACCAGCGCAAACGATGTAAAATTCAGATCGGGCCGAGACGTATTCCTGGCTCAGGCCGTCGTCCTGGATCAGAAACTTCACGAACGAATTCGCACCGTTGTTTTCAACGACGATGCCTTTCTCTTGAGAGAAAAACGCGTCATTGATCGAACCGTCGATGCAGGCAACTCGGTTAATGTCGCGATTGCTCATTTCGACAGGCGTAACCACATCGGGCTTTACCGTTTGGGTATGGGCGAAGGCTGACAGGCTAATCAACATGACAGCCAAAGCCGCGCTCGCCAGGGGATATTTACACATCGTTTGATACCTCCTTTATGCCGGTGAGCCAGAACCGCCCTTGCTCAAGGGCATAGGAAATCTGGTAAGTCACGTTTTCGGTGCTGGTAACGGAGTCTCCAACGATCCGTTTTTTAACGCCGGCAACGTGAATGGTGTTGTCGCCCACTTTTTTGATATCTCGGTTGCCACGCCACTGAACCACATAGGAGACAGTTGGGTAGCGTTCAATACCGTCAGCGAGCTTGGTAAAAAGGTCGCGATAGCGGGAATACTCGTCGGGGTGAATCAGTGGTAGCAGCTCATTCAACTGGCGACGTGCCGTGGCAGCAGAAAGATCGCCCACCATATGAACGATGTAGCGGCTCATGGACCTTAAATAGTCATCCGAAGCGGTAGATCCGGAGATAACAAAGTCTCCTTGACCACCAATGGGGATCAGATGGACACGTTGTTCGTCTAGCTTTGATGAAATCGTGGCAGTCTGAAGACCCGCAAAAATCACCACAGCGACAAATCCAAATTTGAGCAGCCGGTTTTCGGCAAAGACATTGCTCGAATCCTGGACAAACAGGTTAGAAAAGAGACTTTTCATAGATCACTCATGGAATTTGGTGGCAGTGGGAACGGGATAACCCTTGAGCTCAAAAAAACCATTGGCGTATGCCAGGTGGCTGAACCAGCCACGTGCTCGCTTGCGTTTCATGGGTATGAGGAAGGCCGGACCGATAAACAGTGTTAGCCAGGCGATGCCACCAAAAATGGCAGCGCCCAGATAAAAAATCACGATGATCGCCATCTCGTGCGCATCAAACCAAAGCACCTGAAGCGGCTGATGAAGGTAAATCGGTAGTCGTGATTCGTTCATGGTCGGCCTCCTGGTTACACTTCGCTTAGACGATCATGCCCAATGAAGTGGTGATGCTGTCTGCCTTGATCATGGCTGTACCGCCCAGAACGCCGCCGGCTGCGAGCATCCAGTTTTTGGTAATCTGAACAGCAGACAGAACGATCGCAGCCAGACCACCGACGAAACCGACAGGGCCTTTGAGCATGTTGTTTACAGCAACGTCATAAAGGTCATAGGCGAACGTACCGGTGGCGGGTGCGGTGATCGCACTTGCCGTCATCGAAGCCAGAACCAGCATGGGAACGGCGGCTACAGGAGCGGCAGACTTGAAGGAACCAAAGCGGGCTTTGGCGATGGCGCTGAGACGGGATGCTTCAGCGTGAGCGATTTGTGCAGCAGACACTTTCATTTTTAATTCTCCTTGGTTTTATTGGCGAGGTAATTTGCGATCACCTCTTTCCGAAAGCCCGTTACTGGGCTCCCATCGAGTATCAGTGTCGGTGTTCCACGAACTCGCCACTGGCTCGATACGTTGGCGTGAATCTCAAGCTGGGTTGCACCTGTCTCGCAGGTGACTGTGGGCTGGACTCGACGCAAATAGATGTCATCAAAGGCGGCAGTTTTGTTGTCAGAGCACAGAATGTGCTGTGCCTTAGCTGGCGCCGTTTGTGGGTGGATCGCTGTCATAAAGAAAATGATTCGCTTCACAGGAACGTCCGAATCTCGGATGAATTCGTCATATCTCAAGCAGTAAGGACAATCGGGATCGGTAAACTCGATGATAGGTAAGCCATCCTCGGGACCAAGAACGAGTGCCTGATCGTAAGGAAGGTCTTCGAGTCGAATCCTGTTAGCGCGAGCAATTGCTTCAGCCGTGAGTGATTGGCCGTCCAGGTCGTAAATCTCACCGAATACCAGGGCTTTGTTGGTTGCCGAGAAGTAAATAACCTGGGCGCCACTGAGCGTCACTTCGTAAAGACCATCGATGGGGCTTGGCCGAACGTCGTGGACTTTGGAGTTGTTGAATTTTGCGGCCAGGGTGCTCTCGACCTCTTCAATGGTCATTGCGTTGGCCGTTAGCACCAGCGCACTCAGAAGGAATGCACAAACAATTTGAAACAGTTTCATTGGGAGGACTTCCGTCGTTGGGGTTTTTTTAGCTCTTCCAGCAGTCGGGAATCGATGTGAACGCCGCGAGCAATCCGTTCCAGGTGCGGTTTTGGGATCCGGTCGTGGTCGAGAATGACCCAGGTGCCGGACTCAAAGACAACCTGGCTGGTGGGCTGAGCAGCCAGGGCCAGCTTGCTGACTCCGATCAGCAACAGCGCCGTTACTAATATAATACTAAGTGTTTTCATATAATCCCCGCGACCTGTAAGGCAGTGACTTACACCGAGCGAGTATAGGTCAGCTTTATACGGTTGTATATAATCTTATATGCTTTTTTCGGAGTGCTTTGCTAGGTATTTCACGAGAGAGGTATAGATCACGCGGTTTTGCGGCTGGCTGTCCTCTTCGGCGCGAGATCGGACTTCGCGGACGATAGGGTGGGGAAGCCAGATACTGATGTAAACTCCATCTCGGGGAGAGGCGAGGTATTCGGGATCATTCGATGCAAGAAACCATCGCACGGCATCCTGATAAAGCTGTTTCAAGAAAATCCCTTCTTGGGCGGCGAAAGCTTTCAACGCGTATCGAGTGTCTTCACCGAGCTTGAGTTGCTTTAAAGTCTCGTGCGTTTCCAATGGTGTCGCTTCCTGGTGAGTTGTTAGGCACCGTCCATGGCGTGCCGCGACGGATCTAATCCGGATTATATAGCATTATATGATTATGTCTAAAAAATTATTTTGGCTCGCATTAAATTTGGAGGAAATGTGGTTCTGGCACCATGATTTGTCCGCCTGGCTGGATTCGAAGACGCTAAGGTCGCAAAGCGAACATTCAGATTGTTAGAACATCTGCACTCACCAACAGCGGTCGTTTTGGAGGGCCCGCCAATATAGATGAGTTCACCACCAGCCAGTGGATCAGCGTGATGGAAGAAGGCATTTAGTATCCGTTCTAAGCGAGTCAGCGATGAATCCGAGTCGAACGATACCATCGAAACGACCGGCTGAAATGCTTCTAGCCGGTCGGCGTTCAATTTATGGGAGCAACCACCCGACAGATACGAAGAGCAGGATCCTCACAGGTAATCCCGGGTGGACTGGACACTCCCATAGGCAAACCCAAGAGCCGCCATAGCCGTGGCATGAACCTGTGCCGCAGGCACGGTCATACCGTTGAACTCAAGATCCATCGTGGCGCAGGCATCTTCTAGCACAGCGACCTTGTAACCGAAGTCTGAAGCGGCGCGGCTGGTGGCCTCAATGCACATGTGGCTCATGGCACCGATCACCACCACTTCCTCAATGTCGTTAGAATCCAGCAGCTCTTTCAGGTTGGTTTTTAGGAATGAGTTGGGATAGTTCTTGAGAATAACCGGCTCATCGCCTTTTGGTGCCACAGATTCGTGGATGTTCACGCCGTCTGAGCCAGGTGTGAACACAGGCGCATTCGGATCCGGAAACTCGTGGTGAACGTGCACCAGCAGGTCTTTGTTCTGACGCGCTGCGTCGATCACCTGTGCCGCCTTGGCGGCTGCCTGCTCAATATTCACCAGTGGCAGTTTGCCGGAGGCAAAATACTCATTCTGGATATCGACAACAATAACGGCTCGTTTACTCATTAGACGGTTCCTCATTTGGTCATTTATTTCAGGTGTGTTCTGGTCAGAAAGAAAGATTCTCACCATCCGCCGGGATCAAAACCTGCTCATCAATTCCCTCGCTCTGAACGAACTCCGCCAACTCCTCGCGGCTCAGGGTCATATGGTTCACGGCGTCCATGTGCACGGCGACAATGTCCGCATCTGGCAAAGCGCGGTGAACGCGCAGGGTATCTTCTTTGCCCATGATGATCGGGTCGCCCTCAAAGCCGGTAAACTCCGCAGCGCCGGCATTCAGTACAACAACATCCGGCTGGAAGCGCTCCAGCGACTGCACCACCTCATCACGCCACACGGTATCGCCTACCACGTACGTGGTTTCCCGTCCCTCGGCTTCAAAAACCACACCCATTACTTCACCGAGCGCCTTGGCCAGTTCGGGAACGGCATAGAGGGTATCGGAGCCGTGCTGCCCGCCGGTTTTGTGGAGTGTCACGCCGCCAAACTCCGCTTGGCCATCGAGGATACGTACATCCTGGAAGCCTTGTGAACGGATCATCTCGGCATCCGCCGCGCTCTGCACAAACAGGGGAAGCTCTTTCGGCAACAGCTTCTGGGCGGCATCGTCCCAGTGGTCCAGGTGGGTGTGGGTCACAATCACCGCATCGGTACCCTCGATCACGTCCTCTGCCGCCATGGGCAAGTCAACCAGAGGATTCCGCAGCTCACTACGGTACGTGTTCGGAAAGCCCGGATAAGCACCCTGTTCCGCCAGCATGGGGTCGATCAGAAAGGTAGTCTCTCCGTAAGTGACTTTGATGGTGGCATTACGGATTTGCTGTATCTGGTGGCTGGATGCCTGAGTGCCAGATTCGGCGAAAGCAGCGCCGGCAAAAACAGTCGAAGCCAGCACCAGAGCGCCAGCGAAGGTTTTAATCAACATGGTATTCATCCTCCAACAGGGTGTTCGTTGATGGAATAAAGTCTACGGAGATCTGATCACCGCCAATATTGACCTGAAAGACAATGATCGAAAGAATCGGGCCAATCAGTTATCATCAGGTTAAATGAACCTCAGGAGTGACACCGTGGCACTACCCAGAGTCGGGCTTGTTCTTCATCCACAATTCAGCCCCTTCCACTTTTCCGTTCCTTACATGGTGTTCAGCATTGCCCTGCCTGAGGGCCCCTTGTTCGAGTTGCTGATTATCACCCCGGACGGAAAGCCCCTGGCATCCGAGCGGGCCATGACCGTGCAGCCGGAAGGCGGGCTGGAACTATTGGATGCGGTTGATATTGCGTTGGTACCCGGCTGGCATGATCTGAACGAACCACCACCCCCTGAGTTGTCTGAAGCCCTTTTCCGCTGCCATGAGCGCGGCGCTCATGTGGTGGGCCTTTGCTACGGCACCTATGCGTTGGCCTATGCGGGCTTGCTGGATAACAAACGGGCCTCAACCCACTGGTTGGCGGAGCAGGACTTCCTCAAACGGTTTCCGCAGGTGAACCTGGATACCAATGCCCTCTATGTGGAAGACGACCGGCTGGTTACCTCCGCTGGCACGGCAGCCGGGCTGGATTGCTGCCTGTTTCTGGTGCGGGAGTATCACGGTGCCAAGACCGCCAATACCCTTGCCCGTCTGATGGTGGTCCCGCCGCACCGGGAGGGCGGCCAGGCCCAGTTCATCGAACAGCCGGTCGCGATCTCCACCCAGGATGCCCACATCAACCGGCTACTGGATCACCTGCGGGAACATCTGGCCGACACCCACAGCATCGATGAGTTGGCTGCCCGCACCGCCATGAGCCGGCGCACTTTCACACGCCATTTTCAGAAGGCAACCGGCATGACGGTGATGGAGTGGTTGGTCGGTGAGCGGCTGCGGCAAGGACGTGAGCTGCTGGAAAGCACATCACTTTCAGTGGAAGCCATCGCGGAAAGAATCGGCTTTCATACCGCAACGTCCTTCCGGCAACACTTCAAACAGCGTCACCATGTAAGTCCTCGGGTTTGGCGCAAAACGTTTGGTGAGAATGCCTGACATTCCGAATATTCGGGAATGCCGCTGCGGTGATGACGTTGACCCAGTCTGCCAAACTCAAGAGGCATGATCCCTGATCCGTTAAGCATCTCGCGGTTGCAGGCGCTTGAAATCAAGTTCTGCTACTACTAGCGCGATCAAGATCAACCCCCCGCCAGCCATGGTCCGAAGACTGAGAGGCTCCCCGAGCATGATCATGCCGGCGATGGCTGCGAAAATAGGCTCGCAAAGATAGGCTAATGCTACTTTCTCTTCTTCAAGATACCTTTGAGCGGAGCTTTGTATGCTATACATGTAAGCAGTACCAAGCATGCCCGCAAACAAAATCCCCTCCCAAAAGTGCGTATCTGAAGGCATCCATACTGCTTCCTTATCGAACAGTGCCGCGAGACCACTGCCGAGACTGCATACCGTCATCGCAATTGTCACTGTCAGCATTGCGTCACATCGATGTGAGAAATACCCTACAGCCATAACATAGCAAGCAAAGAACACTGCACAGGCCATCGTCCATAGATCGCCAACATTCAGGTGTAAACCGTATTGCGCGACTATCAAATAAAGCCCGAAAAGTGCAATTGAGCAGGAAATCCATATGCGGTTTTGCACTGGCTTTCGGAATAGGCCCCACTTGAATAGCGGAATCAGAAGAACATCCAGGCCGGTGATAAATGCGGTGTTGGTGACACTGGTGTGTTGTAGCCCAATAGTCTGAAACACGTTCCCCAAGAGCAACGGAAGTCCAATCAACGCGCCGGCGACAATGGTTTTCCGGTTCAGGCGGTTGAATCTTTTCGCGAACAGTACCGCGAGGACTATTGCTGCCAGGGCAAATTTATAGGTCAGGAAGACATAAGGTGAGCCGTCTGCCACACCGACTTTGACGAAAGAGAACGACACTCCCCAGAAGGCCGTTCCAAGTATGAGTAACAGGAGGAATACGTGAGACTTTTGCATGTTTCTAACCATTTGTTGGAATTACAAAATGGTTAGAGTATGCGGAGGCCGCAAAAAGGCCCGGTGTCGCTCCCAATTTCTTCTCTAACGTTAGAGCGGACCAGTACAGATGCCTTAAGCTTGCACAAGTATACACTTCCCCATGCAGGGTGTGATAGCCAGACGCTTACGCTGCATCAACCCAACGCAACCTTCAGCCCGATGCCTGTCAGCAGACAGCCAAAGAGGTTGTTCTGGGCTCTGCGGTATCGGGCATTGCCGCTGGTAACTGCCCAGAGTGCCCGCCCCAGAACTGCGTAGGTAAAATCAAAGACCAGTCCGGTCAGCACCAGAATCAGTGCCAGTATGGCGAACTGTCCGGCAATGCCTGAGAGTTCCGGGTGGATGAACTGCGGAAGCAGTACAGAGCAGAAGATCAGGGATTTGGGGTTGAGCAGGTTGGTTGCCAGCCCTCTTTGGAAATCAGCCAGATATCCCGCTGGTGGCAGAGTACCTGCCGCTGACTGGGGTTGATCAGGGAGAGAATGACCTGTCCGGAAGAATTGCCAACCCAGGTAGAACAGATAAGCCGCGCCCAGTAATCGTACCGTGTGGTAGGTCCAGGGATGAGTCGCAAACAGAGTTGCAAGCCCCACCGCCGCCAGCAGGACATGGCAGCCCCGGGCAATGGCAAGGCCCACAGCGACGGCCATGGCGTTTCTGGGGCCACTGCTCACGGAGGTACCGAGCACCAGGAACATGTCCGGTCCTGGCGTAAGGTAAATCGCAACGAGCGCAGTCAGGAATAGTAGAAGGTCAGCCACGGGTCATGTCTCTTGCCGGTATTAAAGCCTTGATTATACCGTTGGTTGTTTAGCGTATGGTTGCGTTGTCAGCCACAAAAGAATATAAAATTGGTGCTATTCGCTAATTTTATTCTTATATGGAGATTCTTATGCCAATCCATAAGTTAGACCGATTTGATCGAAAGCTTCTGGAGGCACTGCAGACGGATGGTCGCGCGCCCAACACGGATCTGGCCGAGGGAATAGACCTGTCCCCGTCGCCTTGCTCACGAAGGGTGCGGCTGCTTGAAGAATCCGGAGTGATCAAGGGCTACAGCGCAATCCTGGATCAGGAAAAAGTGGGTTTGGGGCTAACCGTATTCGTTGGCATCAAAGTGGAGCGTCATCAAGAAAAGGAAGCCGAGGCTTTTTGCGAGGCGGTGAGTGTTATGCCGGAAGTGGTGATGGCTCACCTAGTGTCCGGGGAGTCGGATTTCCTGTTGCAGGTTGTGGTACCCGATCTTCGCGCCTACAAGGAGTTTTTGACCAATACGCTGCTCAAGTTACCTGGAGTTCGGGACATTCGAAGCAACTTTGCGATCCAGACCGTCAAACCCCAATCGCCACTTCCGCTGATTCATTTGCCGGGGTAAATCGGCCACCAGAAATCGATTATCTTCAGATACAGAATACCCGTGATCACTACCGGAGGGAAAAACAGCGGCCCGGTTCTGTTCCACGGTACACTCAGTTTTTCTACAAATAGCGAAAGCTTCCCCCAGTTCGGTCACGCCCACGGTGCCGGCCACCTGTTGATTGACAAAAACCCAGAAACAGCTTCGCGTGCCAATATAAGGGCCATCAGAATAATTAAGCCTCCTCCGATACGGTTTACTATTCTGACACTGTCTACGTTGGAAAAAAGGCGGGAGCTTAAGCTGTGAGCAACTACAACCCACACGCTATCGATCACAATACCCAATAGGATAGGTATCATCGAGTACATGATTAGGACGTTCGTGGGGCTCGCAAGATTGCCGCTGAGGAAGCTTGGAACTATGGTCCCGAACATGATCAATGCCTTGGGGTTGGTTATACCGACTATCACTCCCGCAGTGATCGGTGATTTTCTCCTTGTTGGTTGGTCAGTTGCGACTGGACTCGCCGCTTTCGAGGCTACAAGATACCCTATGCCGATAAGCAGCAAGGCGACCGCACCCAGCATTCTGATAGCAGGCAAAGCAAAATCGGATTTCAATATAAGAGGGCCAAGCCCAAAAGAAAGAAGTATCGCAATGCTTAACATGCCAATTGCATTGCCGATCACGCCACGCAACGCATGACTTCTGCCCTTCATAATAACTTGCCCAACAAAAAGCATGATGCTTGGGCCAGGTACAGCGATGAGTATCGAACTGGTAATAATTAACCCCAGCAGCCCACTGACGGATACCCCAATATCTTGCATGTAAATATTACCTTCGATATGCGTGTTGCGGGCATTAATCCCATATTCTCAGCGACTTATTGAAAATATTTCTTATACATTCTGGCCCGTGGCATCAGGCTTGAGCTTATGAATAAAGGCATCGCGCATAAGTTAAACGTCACGCACTGTGCCTTTTTGTTCATGAGTTTTTGGGGTATCCGGATTAAGCGGTTGACGATCCTTGCTGCTCCATCAATACCTTAATCCCCTCAGAAGGCTGATAGATCAACGCCGAAGTTATTCTCTGGCTCTGGGAGCCCCATGCTGTAGGTCATGGTGGCCTTGCCTAGGAATGGGGATTCCTTGTGGACTTCCCCCAATAAAATGGACACACCCCATTTATTGATAGGCCAGGAGTGTCTAGTGGACCGGGGTAAGTCCACTCACTCTTCAGCATTGAGGTTGTTAATCCTTTCATTGATGGCCGCAAGCTCTTCCAGCATTTCCCCGAATGGCCAGGGAAAGGAAACCGGAAATATCAAGTCCATCTTTTCCACGCTCCGATGGTTCTCAAGGACGAAATGCAGAAGGCCACTCTGACCGACTTACGCTATTTTGGCACAAACGAGCGCTTATGGCTGAACCTACACGCTAACTATGAGCATTGCCAGGCTAAAATCTGCAAAGCGGAGCAAGTAGCCCGGGAAGTTCTGCCTGGCGTAGCATGACTGTGGCGTTTTCCGGGTTTACCAGCAACGACTCAGGCAATCATTAAGTCTACCGGCCTCCATCAGTCAGGTCATTGGCCAGATTTATCCGACAATGAGCGCTACTAAAACGAAGTCAGAGCCATAATTCAAAGCCCTCCCAAACAGGCATATTTCAGTTCAGTAAACTCATCAAGGCCATAGTGGGATCCTTCCCGTCCGAGTCCGGACTCCTTGATACCCCCAAAAGGTGCCAATTCGGTTGAAATCAGCCCTTCATTGACGCCGACCATGCCGTACTCAAGCGCCTCAATCGTTCGAAAAACTCGACCATAATCCCTGGTGTAAAAATAAGCGGCCAGCCCAGAGGGAGTGTCGTTGGCCATCTCAATAGCTTCAGCCTCCGTCTCGAAACGGAAGACGGCGGCCAGGGGGCCAAAGGTCTCCTCCGACGCCACAAGCATCTCTGCCGTGGCGTCCGCCATGACCGTCGGGGCAAAGAAATTCCCACCCAGTTCATGGGACTGACCGCCTACTAAAAGCCGGGCTCCCTTGAGCAGACCGTCATTAACGTGGCTCTGCACCTTCTCTACGGCTGCTGCGTTAATGAGCGGACCAACCGTGACCCCCTCATCCAGCCCGCTGCCGACGGTAAGGCCGCTCACCCGGTCAACAAGTTTCTCCAGAAAGGCGTCGTAGACATCCGCCTGCACCAGGAATCGGTTGGTACAGACACAGGTCTGTCCGGCATTGCGGAATTTGGACACTATGGCGCCATCCACGGCAGCGTCCAGGTCAGCATCGTTGAAAACGATAAAAGGAGCGTTTCCACCCAGTTCCATGGCTGTTTTCTTGACCGTACCGGCGCATTGGGACAACAGGTATTTGCCCACCTGGGTTGAGCCTGTAAACGACACTTTCCGTACACGGCTATCCGTCGTCAGAACATCGCCTACCTCAGCTGGACTGGAACAGGTAACCACGTTAATCAGGCCTTCCGGTATGCCCGCCTGTAACGCCAGGCGCGCCAATGCCAGTGCAGTCAACGGGGTTGCCTCAGCTGGTTTGATGACGACGCTACAGCCCGCCGCGAGAGCAGGCGCACACTTTCGGGTAATCATCGCCAGCGGGAAATTCCACGGTGTAATCGCCGCGACAACCCCAACCGGTTCACGCGTCACCAATAGGCGCTTACCGGAGTCGGGGCCCGGCAAGACTTCCCCTGCCATTCTTTTGCTTTCTTCGCCGAAAAACTCAATAAACGACGCCCCGTAGACCACCTCACCGCGCGCTTCGGCCAAAGGCTTTCCCTGCTCGATTGTCATAATCCGGGCAAGGGCCTCTGTTTCCTCCATGACCAGATCGAACCAGCGCTTGAGCAGCCGGGCGCGCTCTTTCACAGACACCTTGCGCCACGTCTGCCCCGCACGCTCGGCCGCAGCGACGGCATCACGCGCATCCTCGGCACCCATGTCCGCTACCTGAGCGACTGTTTCACCATTGGCGGGATTGACCACGTTGAAAGTCGCGCCTTGGTACCCGCTCACCCACTGGCCATCGATGTAGGCTTGTGTCTTGAATAATCTGGAGTCTTTCAGTTTTAGTGTCATTGACAGCCTCAAGTTTGCGATATCAGATGCCGGTACTGCCGTTGCCTGTTACCTCGGGCAGTACCGTTCGAGTTTTTACTTTTCCCGCGCCCCGCGCTTATCCGGCAAAGATACAAGGGCGTAAAGCACGGCAGTAATGAGTACTGTTGGATAGACCGCGCCTATGTTGTCCGCGAGCAGGGGCCAATCAACCATCAACAAATAGGCAACGACACCCAGGCACCACACTGCGACCGCCTTCAGGTTCACCCCTTTGTAGTACCAGTAGATACCGTTTACTTTTTCAAGGCTGCTGGCATCGTAGGTTCTTTTGCGAACGAAGAAATAGTCCGCAACAAGGATGCCTAGCAACGCACTCAGCGCCATCCCAACCCAACCCAGGAACCACATAAAGGTGTATAGGAAACTGTTCATGTAGAGTGGAATAAGCATCAGTACGCCGGACAGAATGGTTATCGCCCAGATAGAGTGCAGCGGTTTCAGCTTTTTGGTCACGTTGGTGACAGAGATTCCCGCGGCCATCAGGTTGACTACATTGGTGGTCACGCTGGCAACGATGATGAGCACCAGCGCCACCCAGCCAAGTCCCATACCACTCACCAGTGAGCTGGGGTCTGAGTTGTCTGGGTTAAACTCACCGGTCACCAGGGCGACGCCGATGGTTGCAACCACACCCACAAAGATAAACCACACCAATGAGACCGTAGCACCAATTAGTGGGGCAACTGTTGCGGATTTCGTTGTACGGGTGTACCGGGTAAACTCGGCGATACCAAGCACCCACGCCAGACTGAAAGCCGCCATCACGTCCACTGCGGTGCCCACGCTCATTGCATCTTCCGGAGCCGGTCTCCAGGCGATGATTTCTGCAAATGAATGTTGCTGAAACACGATATAAGTCACCAGCAACCCTAAACCAAGAATGATAAAAGCGCCGACCCGCTCAACAATCTTGACCGATTTACGACCCAGCGACACGGCAATAAAATTCAATACACTCATGAAGACGATACTGAGTATCATCGGCCAAAAGCTGCCCGGCTGACCAAAAGAGGCCCAGCCCAACAATTCGGAAAAGATAATACTCATGGAAATCACAGCAATGAATGTGTTCACCACTGCCCAACCGGTAAACACCGTGGTATTTAATAGAGTGGGCAGAGCGCTTCCCTTGACCCCAAACGACGGTCGCGTGAGTGCCATGGTCGAGACGCCAACCTTGAAACCCATCCACCCCACAAGCGCGAGCACCAGATAGGCTATCGGGTTGGCAACCAATGCTACAATTATGGCACCGCCAAACGTGGCACCTGCAACCGACCCGCCCAGATACCAGGAGGCATTATTGGTATTAGCGCCAAACCATAAGAACACCATGTCCCAGAACCCCATGTTCCTTTGTCCCATGGGCACTTCTTCTGTTGCATAGTGTTCAACAGTCGCTTCGGCTATGCCCCCACTGGCAGAGGCGGAGGTGCTTTTACTTACGCCTTGATCTGCGCTTTGACTTAATCCCATTGTAAATACCTCTTTGTCAGTGTTTTTTTATTCTTTTAAAAGCATCTTTCATGCTTTCTGGTGCAAAGTTCAGCTCATCGGGAGCCGCTGTCTCCCATACTTGATACTCTTTTCCCTTTAACAGGTTTTGCATCTGACTCGCTTGAAATATTTTTAGATCATAGATCCAGTTCGCCATGATCAATGTGGCCGCCATGTGAGCCCCTTCCGATGTGGTCCCACTCAAATCACTGATGAGATTCACTTGATAATTGAGTGAGAACGCATCGTTCACCGTGGCCAACACGCACACGTCTGTCAGCACGCCGCCGATAAGCAAATGCTGAATATCCAGTTCCTTAAGCCTTGCATCCAGACTGGATTCAAAGAAACCGCTGTAACGGCTTTTGTCGATAACAATATCGCTGCTTGTTGGCGCCACTTCATCCAGGATGTCAATGGCGTCGGTATCAGAGTTGTAATAGAGCGGGCTGCCGGTTTCGTTTACCGGTTCATTATTTGCCAGCCCGACACCATCCCCTCGATTGATGTGCCGGGTATAAATAACCGGAATACTCTGCGCCCGGCAGGTCTCTATAAGCGACTGCGTTCTGGCTACTATCTTTTCCATCCCGACAATGTCGGAAGTCCCTTTCTCTTTTTGCAGATCTATCAAGAGCAATGCGGTCTTATTGATATTCAAGGCATTCTCCTCTCAACATAATGGACCTTAGATTCTTGGGTGCGTTTCCATTGTCGACTGAGTCAGGCTGATGCTCTGTTCGCGGTTAACGACAGCCCGACAGATAGCTCCCAGCCGAGTAGCCGTCGCCGTCACTCACTGAAAGTGCGGTACAACCTCACGGATGAACAGTTCCAGCGACCGTTTCTTCTCCTCGAAAGGCAGCGTGTTGTCGGTCCAGTAGCTGTATTCGGTAATGCCCAGCTTTTCGTAGCCCTTGAGCCGTTCGACCAGCTCCGAGGGTGTACCAATCATCATGTTGCGGTGCAGGCTGTCGAGAGAGAATTCCGGATTGTCAGCCACGGCTTCTTCCGATACCGGTTCAAAAAAGCCATCCACTGCCTGCTGGTCGTTCTTGAACCACGCCATGAAATAGCGGTAGAAGCGGTTGAGGGCTTCGGCACCGGGCCGCCAGCCTTCCGGATCGCTCTCCTCGTGCACGTAGGTGTGGCGCAGGAACATCAGTTCCGGGCGATCCACTTCCGGGTGGTCGGCACAGGCGGTGTTGAACTTGCGTGCCAGGTCAGCCACTTCCTCGTCGCCTTTCATCAGAGCCGTGACCATCACGTTACAGCCGTTCTTGACTGCAAAATCATGGGAAGCTGGATCCCGCGCGGCGATCCAGATTGGCGGCAGTGGTTGCTGCAGCGGTTTGGGTACGCTGGTGGTGGTGGGGAAGTTATAAACGTTGCCTTGGTGAGCATAGTCGCCCTGCCACAGAGCCCGCATGGCCGGGACCATCTCGCGCAGAGCCTCGCCGCCTTCTGAAGCCTGGAGACCATCGGTCAGGCGATCGAATTCGAACTGATAGGCACCGCGGGCGATGCCGAACTCAAGCCGGCCACCACTGATGACATCCAGCAGTGCCGCCTCGCCCGCCAGGCGGATGGGATCCCAGAAGGGCGCGACAAATGTCCCCGCCCCCAAGCGGATTCGCTCGGTTTTGGCTGCCAGATAAGACAGCTGGGCAATCGGACTGGGCGACGAGGTGAACTGCATGCCGTGATGCTCACCGATCCAGGCTGCCCGGAAACCGCCATCTTCGGCAATCTTCACCAGTTCGCAGAGTTCCTCGAACAGCTGCTGATGGCTCTTGTCGCCCGGATAGCGCTCCATATGAAGGAATAAAGAAAACTGCATTGTAGGATCTCCTCGGTATTCGTCGTTAAGACGCTTCAGATTGTTCAACTGCAACCACACCACCAACCTGCTCACTGGCCAGCGCCTTGAACATGCAATAGCACATCACTAGCAGGACCACGGAGAACGGCAAGGCGGCCGCAATCGCAGCGGTTTGCAGGGCCTGCAAACCACCGGCCAGCAACAGCACGGCAGACGTCGCGCCCAGGCCCAACCCCCAGATCACTCGGTACGCTTGGGGCGGATGCGGATTGCCCTGGGACAGGATGGTGCAGATCACCAGGGTTCCGGAATCAGCTGAGGTTACGAACCAGGTCACGATCATTAACGTGGCCATACCAACCATGAAACTGGAGGCCCAAGGCACATCGAGAGCTTCGATGGTCTGGAACAACACCTGCGTCACGTTGTCGTTGGCTACCGTCGCCAGGTCAACACCGCCGAACAGTTGAAGGTGAAGAGCAGTGCCGCCAAAAATCACAATCCAGGACATCGCACCCAGAGTGGCCGCCATCATCCCGCCGAACAGCACTTCGCGAATCGTGCGTCCTCGCGAAATACGCGCAATGAACATTCCCACATACGGGCCCCAGGACAGCCACCAGCCCCAGTAAAACAGCGTCCACCAACCCTGCCACTGGCTTTCGGGATCGGGATTCGTCCAGAACCCCATCGGCAAAAGATTGCCCAGGTAATCACCCACGCTGGTGGTGAAAATGGTCAACAGGAATACAGTGGGACCTGCCAGAATAAAGAACGCAAACAGGATCATGCTGAGGTGAATATTCCATTCGCTAAGGAAGCGGATGCCTTTCTTCAAACCGGACACGGCAGACAATGTAGCTGCCACAGTCACACCCATGACCAGTAACACCTGATTGGTGCTGGAAATCTCCAGACCGAACAGACTGTTTAGCCCCGCATTCATCTGTGAGACACCCAGACCCAGCGTGGTGGCTGTCCCGAACAGGGTGGCAAAGATCGCCAGCAGATCGATGGCATGGCCGATCGGGCCGTAGATGCGTTCACCGAGCAGCGGATAGAACGCTGAGCGAATCGTCAGCGGCAGTCCACGCCGATAGGCGAAATACGCCAGGATGGTGCCAACCAGGATATAGATCGCCCAGCCGTGGAAGCCCCAATGGAAGATCGTGACGCGAAGAGCGGTTTGCGCCGCATCCAGGGTATTGGGCGCAATCCCCTCCGTCGCGATGAACGGATTCCCCTGCAGGTGGCTCAAGGGCTCGGCGATACTCCAGAACAGGAGCCCCGTGCCGACGGCCGCACTGAACAGCATGGCAAACCAGGTGAAATTGGAGAATTCCGGTCGTTCGTCGTCTTTCCCCAGACGCAGCTTACCGTAGGGGCTGACGACGATCGCAATGGAAACAAAGAGCACCACATTCACCGTGAGAATGTAGTACCAGCCAAGCTCACTCTCGATGTACTGCTTGACCCCGGTGTAGATCGTGTTGGCCAGTTCCGGCTGCAACACTGTGAACAGCACGAAAGCCGCCACCATGGTGATGGAGGCAATGGCCATCGTCTTATTTACCCCGGCAAAGAAGCCTTGCCCGGGCATACTGGATTGAGGATTGTGCATTCAGGCTCTCCTGAGTTCCGTCGTTGGCGTTCTTGTTGATTTTCAGCAACCTGCCGAGCGCTAACGCTCGTTTTTCATACACAGGCCATCTGAGGACCTCTCAATTATCTTGGTATACCATCATACAGAATGCAAAGATTTTCTAAGCCAAGAACTGAAATAATTGAATAATTAGCCTTAAAGTATTGTTACATATACTTTTTAACTTTTTTAATCGACTAAGTCGATGACCATTCTCAGATCCAAACTGCTTAAACATTGTCGAAATCAATTCAATGTATTATGGTATACCAAAATCAAGGATCGCCCGACAGCCCGGACAGGTCCGCGCCAAAACCACGAGGAGAGCGCAAATGAGCTTCGAGATTCGCAAGATCGCCACCTTTCGAGAGACCACCTACATCGAAGGCGGTAAAGCGGGAGACAAGCCCGTGACCATGGTCGGTGTGGCGGCTGTGGTGACCAATCCATGGAGTGGCCAGGGCTTTGTGGAAGATTTGTCCCCGGAAATCCGCAGTGGCTGTTCGGAACTGGGCGAACTGATCGTCAAGCACATCCTGGACGAGATCGGCAGCGAGCAGATCGAAGCTTACGGCAAGGCCGCCGTCGTTGGTGCCGAGGGTGAGATCGAGCATGCCTCGGCCATCATTCACACCCTGCGCTTTGGCAATCACTACCGGGAAGCCGTCGGCGCGAAGAGTTACCTGAGCTTTACCAACAAGCGCGGCGCGCCGGGATCTTCCATCCAAATCCCGATGATGCACAAGGACGATGAGGGCTTCCGCTCCCACTACATTACCCTGGAGATGCGTATCGAGGACGCTCCGCGCGCCAACGAGATTGTCGTAGCCCTGGGTGCCTCGGATGGCGGCCGCCTGCACCCACGCATCGGCAACCGCTACCAGGATCTGAAGGAACTGGCCGAAGAAGCGGAACAGGCCGGCAACCAGTGAGCTTCACGGGAGGTCAGATGAAACTCACTGACGCACGAAAGAGCCTCTCCGGAACCCGCTACTGGCGATCCGGCCGGGGCGCGCCGGTCGTCCTGATCCACGGCGTTGGGCTGGATGCCACCCTATGGCAGGCCCAGGTGGAGGTGCTGTCCAAGCATTATGACGTGATTGCTTACGATATGCTGGGCCATGGCGAGAGCGCCCTGCCAACAGAAGACGCCACACTGGATGACTATGCCGACCAGCTATTGACCTTGCTTGACGAGCTGAAGCTGCCCATGGCGACAGTCGTGGGATTTTCAATGGGCGGATTGGTAGCGAGGGCGTTTGCCTTGCGACATCCTGGCCGGATAAATGGGATGGTGGTGCTGTCCAGCGTGTTTGATCGCAATGAGCGGCAACGTGCTGGTGCCCTCCGGCGCCTGGACGAGACCCGCAAACAGGGGCCAACAGCGAACGTGGATGGCGCCCTGGAACGCTGGTTCAGCCCGTCGTTTCGCGACGCTCACCCCGAGTGCATCGCTGCCGTCCGCGACCGGGTAACCAGCAACCACCCGGAAGGGTATTATCGGAGTTACGCACTGTTCGTGACCCAGGACAGTTTCGGACTGGATAAGCTGGCGTCGATCCATGTGCCCGTGCTGATCGCCACCGGCGAGCTGGACCCGGGATCGACGCCGAAAATGGCGAGCGCACTGGCAGAACACCTGCCTAACGCCAGCGTGCATATTTTACGCGGCCAGCGGCACATGGCCCCGGTGGAAGCAGCCAGTGAGGTCAACACCCTGCTGATCCGCTTTCTCGACAACGTCCACAACCATTCCCTCCAAGAGGAGACTCTACGATGAACCTGGATTCGCTGACGATGTTCATTGATGGCGAGTGGCGGGGCGCCCGCTCCGGCGCCACCTTCGACAGTTACAACCCGGCCACCGGTGAGGTTTGGTGTCACGTGCCCAATGCCGATGAGGCCGACGTCAACGACGCGGTCCAGGCAGCGAACCGCGCCTTCGAAGGTCCGGATTGGGCGGGCCTGACCGCCACCGCGCGGGGAAAATTACTGTACCGTCTCGGCCAGTTGATTGCCGACAACGCCGAGACGCTGGCCCAGCTGGAAAGCCGGGACAACGGCAAGCTCATTCGCGAGACCCGCGGACAGCTCGGTTACCTGCCCGAATTTTTCTATTACAACGCCGGCCTGGCGGACAAGGTGGTGGGCGAAACCCTGCCGCTGGACAAGCCGGATATGTTTGGTGCCACGGTGCGGGTACCCCTGGGCGTGGTGGCTGCCATCATCCCGTGGAACAGCCCGCTGTACCTGACCGCCATTAAGCTGGCCCCGGCCCTGGCGGCAGGCAACACCATCGTGATCAAACCCTCCGAGCACGCCTCCGCGAGCCTGATCGAACTGATGCGTCTGGTGGAAATGGCGGGCTTCCCCAAGGGCGTGGTCAATCTGGTCACCGGCTTTGGTCCGTCCACCGGTGCCGCACTGACGGCCCATCCGCTGGTGCGAAAGATCGCCTTTACCGGCGGTGCCACGGCTGCCCGCCACGTGGTGCGTAACAGCGCCGAGAACTTCGCCAAGCTGTCCCTCGAACTGGGCGGCAAATCTCCCAACATCCTGTTCGAAGATGCGGATCTCGAAAGCGCCATCAACGGCGTAGTGGCCGGCGTCTTCGCGGCATCCGGCCAGAGCTGCGTAGCCGGCTCGCGCCTTTTGGTGCAACGCAGTATTTACGACGAAGTGGTGCAGCAACTGCGCGATCGCGCTGCCAGCATCCGCATTGGCAACCCGGCGGAGACCAACACCGAGATGGGCCCCATCGCCACCGAAGCACAGCTGGAAACCATCGATCGCATGGTCACCCAGGCCAAAACCGATGGCGCCAAACTGATCCATGGCGGCGAACGCATCACAGACAGGGCCGGCTGGTACTACTCGCCCACTATCCTGGCTTGTGATTCCCACCAGATGCCCATCGTCCAGGAAGAAGTCTTCGGCCCAGTCGTGGCCGTCATACCCTTCGATAACGAAGCGGAAGCCCTGCGCCTCGCCAACGATACCGAATTTGGCCTGGCTGCCGGCATCTGGACACAAAACGTGGGCCGCGCCCACCGCCTGGCCCGCGACGTACGCTCCGGCATCCTCTGGGTAAACACCTACCGGGCGGTATCGGCGATGGCCCCGATCGGTGGCTTCGGCGCCAGTGGTTACGGCCGCGAGTGCGGTATCGACGCGGTGCGCGACTACACCGACCTCAAGACCCTGTGGATCAACCTGTCCACAGATCCTATGCCCGACCCTTTCATTATGCGTTAATGCGGGAGAGAACCATGATCGAAACACAAGACTACAAGCAGGTCCTGGGTGCCTTTCCAAGCGGGGTTACCGTGGTCACTGCCATTGATGACGACGGTCGGCTGGTGGGATTTACCGCCAGCGCCTTTTCCGCGGTTTCCATGGAGCCGCCGCTGGTATTGATCTGCCCGAGCCTGAATTCGGATTCCTATCCGGTTATCAAACGCATTGGCCGCTTTGCAATCCATATCCTGGGACAGGACCAGCAGGCCATCGCCTACCAGTTCGCCGGCAAGGGTCGCGATAAAGGCGAAGGCATCGACTGGCACCGTTCCGAACTGGAAAATGCCCTGATCAACGGGTCGGCGGCCTGTCTTGAGTGTCGCATTTGGGAAGATTACCCGGGCGGCGATCACGCTATTCTGGTTGGCGAAGTACAGAAGCTGTGGTGCGGCGGTAGCGAGGTCGACCCTCTCCTGTACTGCCGCGGCAAGATGGATCAACTGCCGGAGAACCTGCGCGCCCTGGCGCGCGCCTCCTGATTCACCTGAACGAGGACATTCTTATGTCAGAAGAACGTTTTGAACGCGGCCTGGCCAAACGCCGCCGGGTCCTGGGTGCAGAGTACGTTGACCAATCCATGCGCAATGCCGATGCTTTCAACCAGCCGCTCCAGGAACTGGTGACCGAGTACTGCTGGGGAAACGTGTGGCAGCGGGAAGGCCTCAGCGACCGCGATCGCAGCATGATAAACTTGGCGATGATTACCGCTCTCAATCGCCCACACGAGCTGCGCCTTCACGTACGGGGCGCGATCAATAACGGCATGAGCGTTGACGAAATCCGTGAGGTGCTGATGCAGACGGCGGTGTACTGTGGTATCCCGGCCGCCATCGACGCCTTCCGCCAGGCCCGCGACGTGCTCAGCGAAATGGGCGAAATTTAGCCATTGCCTGTACCCAGGAGAAGAAATGCAACGGACCCCATTGGACGACAGCCTCAAAGTCACGCGCAATCAACCGACATTGCGGGAGATGGTGCTCGACAAGCTGCGGCAGGCCATCATGAGCTTCCAGCTTCTCCCCGGCGACCGCCTGGTGGAACGGGACCTCTGCGACAAACTGGGTGTCAGCCGAACCTCCGTGCGCGAAGCCCTGCGCCACCTCGAGGCCGAGGGGCTGGTCGAAAGCGAAAGCAGCCGTGGGCCCCGGGTTGCCGTCATTACCCTGGAAGACGCCCGCGATATCTACGAGTTGCGTTGCGTACTGGAAAGCATGGTGGTCCAGCTATTCACCCAGAAAGCCACCCGGCAACAGATGGCAGAGTTCGATCACTCCTGGGAGATCCTCAAGGCGGCCCTGCGCAGTGGCGATACAGTCGCCATCGTGAATGCCGTAAGCGACTTCTACGGCGTGCTTTACGAGGGGGCGGGCAACCGCATCGCTGGCCAGTTCCTGAGTCAGTTGCAGGCCCGCGTCAACTACCTGCGCGCCACGTCGGTGTCGCAGAAGGAGCGCTACGTGGACAGCTTCAAGGAAATGACGAAAATCGTCGACGCCATTCAGGCACGAAATCCCGAAGCCGCCCATGAAGCCTGCGTTGAGCACATCAAGGCGGCTTCAAGGGTCGCCCTGGCAGCGCTCGCGGAAAAGCAGGGCAAAACAGTCGATCCGATCACACCACCCCTTAACACGGCCCAAAGCCTGCGGTGAGGCATGCTATGCCCAGGTACTGCGCACAATGCGGTAGCGGCCCCCTTTCCCGGGGAGTTCCTGCCGGAGACACCCACGAGCGGGATTATTGCACCGCCTGTGGTGGCATTGTCTACGACAATCCCCGGGTTATTGCCGGCGCCATTATTGAACAACACGGTCGCCTGCTACTTTGCCAGCGGGGCATCCCGCCCCGCGTAGGCACCTGGACGCTACCAGCAGGCTTCATGGAACGGGGGGAATGCGTCGAAGAAGCAGCCCGCCGCGAAGTCTGGGAAGAAACCGGCATTGACGCCGAAGTGACCACGCCCTACTCCATCTTCAGTGTGCCGCCCACCAATGAGCTGTACATCATCTACCGGGCTAACGTGCTCGCCTGGGATGATCCCCCAGGCCACGAAACCCAGGCCGTTGACTGGTTTGCCCCCGAGCAGATTCCCTGGGAGCTGATCTTCTATCCGGCCATTCGCCAGATTCTGGAACGCTATATCGCCGAGCGTGCTGGCGGCACTTATGGCATCTATACCGGCAGCATGGAGACCGGCAACATTCATTTCATGCGCTGACCGGTGCATTACGGCTCAACGATCTCAACCACCTCCAGATCGAATCCGGACAGCCCCTTGTAGTTCAGCGGTGCGCCCATTAATCGCAGTTTGCGGATACCCAGGTCGGACAAAATCTGGGAGCCCGTTCCCACACTCGAATAGCGGATCGACGACGCATCCGGTGGCGGAGTGTTTTGCCGTGTCGCGCGCGACAGCAGGCTCTGGGAGGACTCATGGCTGGCCAGAATCACCACCGCGCCGTGCCCGGCCCGCGCCACGTTTTCCAATGCCGACCACAGGGACCATGCCCTCGGCCCCTGGTAATCCGCCCCCACCAGGTCTCGCAGCGGGTCCACCGAGTGCACCCGGACCAGTGTAGGCTCCGGCCCGTTGACATCGCCCATGGTCAAGGCCAGGTGCGCATCGCCGGTGATCAGGTCCTCATAAGTATGCAGGACGAAATCCCCGTGTGCGGTGGACAACGGTTGTTGCCCGGTATGTTCGACGGTTTTCTCTCTCGCCAGCCGATACTGGATCAGGTCCGCAATGGTGCCAATCCTGATACCATGGCGTTGGGCAAAGGCCTCCAGATCCGGACGTCGCGCCATACTGCCGTCGTCGTTCATAACCTCGACAATCACCGCCGCCGGCTCCAGACCCGCCAGGCGCGTAAGATCGCAGCCCGCCTCGGTGTGCCCGGCGCGGCTCAGTACGCCGCCGTCGCGGGCCCGCAGCGGGAAAATGTGGCCCGGCTGGACCAGATCCCGGGGGTGAGCATCCGGGGCTACGGCGGCCTTCACTGTCATCGCCCGGTCCGCCGCCGAAATGCCAGTAGTCACCCCTTCACGGGCTTCTATGGACACAGTAAACGCCGTCGCGAAGCTGGCCCCGTTATTGGCCACCATCGGCCACAGGTCCAGTTGTTCACAGCGTTCCCCGCTCAGAGTCAGACAGATCAGCCCCCGGGCATGGGTGGCCATAAAATTGATGGCATCCGGTGTGACGAACTCCGCGGCCATCACCAGGTCGCCTTCGTTCTCACGGTCTTCATCGTCCAGCAGGACCACCATGCGTCCGTTGCGGATGTCTTCAATCAGGCTCTCGGTCGGGTCGAAATTCATAATGTTCATCACTCTATGGAATCAATTGACACCGTCTTTCGCTCTCTGCAATTTTGGCATACCATAATATAGAATACCATTTAATTCAGGGAACCAAGTATGGCCAAAGCCTATTGGATCGCGAACGTCACCGTGACCAACCCCGACAACTACGCCGACTACCAAATACTAGCCCCAAAAGCGTTTCAGGCGTACGGAGCGCGCTTTATCGCCAGAGGCGGCCGCAACGAAGCTCTTGAAGGCCGAGAATCACCGCAACGAACGGTGGTTATCGAGTTCCCTAGCTACCAACACGCCTACAATTGCTATCACTCAGAAGCATACAAAAAAGCGCGACAGGCACGCCGAGGGGCATCTGAGGTAGATATTCTAATTGTGGAGGGGCTTTGATCCGCAGGTCAGCGCGGTGAATGTTCGCTTTTGTTTAGCTGGGCCCGGAGCATGCCTTGGTCGCAAAGCGAACATACAGACCGTGCGATAACGCCGATGTTTAGCGGCTTGGACTTCCCCTATGGCGCTCATTCTACGTCTTGACCCGATTGGCAGGGGTGTCGAATACTGACAGAGGACTTGCCTGTGAACTGAATTCCACCGAATTTAGGCGTTCTGGCGGTGACTGCTATCGCTTCCGGCTCTGATCACTGCGGGCTTAGTGTGTCAAATATTTTCGCGTAGGTAATCACTTGAAGAAGTGAGGTTTCAGCGTCCTGCTTTTTTTTGGTCATAATCTTGAACAAATTGGGACTCCAGCCGTGAATGTAAGCACCGTAATCGGCTGCTTCAAACTCTCCTCCAATGACCAGCATGAGAGAAAGGAATCCAGCAATCCCTGTTCGTGGCACACCAGCAGTACCTGCTCGAACAGGTCTTCGATTTCCTCCGCATGGCTGCTGACAAACTTGGCCAGGGTGGTGAAGTGGGGAACGGGTATCGCAGGACAGGGCCTTGAAGATGATGTTGGTCTCGCAGCACCACTGCATCTCGCGGCTGGAGGTGATGCCCTTGGAGTAGGCGAACAGGATGATCTTCAGCAGGATGGCCGGATCGTAGGCTAAACGGTCAGTATCTTCGTTGCGGTATTTGGGATGAAAAACCGACAGATCCAGCTTGTGCTCGATTAGGTAGTGAACCGCACGTTCAAAGGTGCCGGGTTGAAGCTGTTCCTGGTAGTTGATCACGACCGTGGCACTCTGGTCGTAGTTGTAATGCTTGAAGCGGGGCATGCCAACGACTCCTTGTCCGTTTGCCTGATCCTACCAAACCGAAGCGGGGATTTCGGGGTTTTTCTACAGCCTCAACGCTTTTGTCCAGAGGCAGCCTCGGCAAAGCGAAGCGGCGGCGCGCGACCTATCTTTATTTGTTATTTCCGAGCATTTACAAGATGGTTCCGCAGGTTTTGATTGGGTAGGCCTCAATGTCGCAGGCAAAACCATTAATTTTGATGTTTATCATAGGCTGCGCCCATGTAATCCTCTAGAATAGGTTTTTTAGATCTTAGGGGGACGAGTGTTTTTTGATCATAAGAGAGAGTTGATGTGAAGCCTAGGTACTCTGTAAGTCGAGGTTCCTTTATTAGGCTCCTGCCAGAAGGTAGAACCGAGCAGGTGATCCGAAGGATGATAGAAGCCATCGATTTGGGGCTCTATTCAGAAGGGCAGCAGCTTCCGAGTGAAGCAGAGCTTGCCACACAATTCGGAGTAGCCACGGTTACCCTCCGCGAGGCGCTGGGATATCTCCGTCAAGTTGGGGCTATAGAGACCCGACGTGGTCGGAACGGAGGCAGCTTCATTTGCCGGGTGGAAGAACTCCCCAACGAGTTGATGCTTGAGCTGCTGGACGAATGGAGTGTTATCGAACTGCGTGATTTCGGCGATGAACATATGGCAGTCGCAGGGATGGCCGCCAGGCTTGCTGCGAGAAGGGCCACGCCTGACAGCTATCGCAATATAGCTTTTTATATAGATTCTTTGGGGCAAGCTGAGAATCGACGCAAACGATGCCGTGCAGATGCTAGATTCCATATGGAGATAGCGGCCCACTCCCAATCGGTGCGCTTAACGCATGCTGAGATACGCCTTCAGTCTCAGCTGGGCGAATTACTTTGGCTACCCGCCGATCAGGCAGAAGACGTTGCCGCAATTCAGCGAGAGCATCAGGATATTCTTGAGGCAGTTCAACAAGGTGATGCCAATCTAGCGGGCGCTCGCGCAGAAGCGCATGTTATGAAAGGAATACAGCGACTGATTTCGCTGAAAATGTCGCTAATGAAACCTGAGGCACGGGTCATTGATGAAGTCTCCTGAAGCAAAAAACCAACGTCTGCAGTGTAGGCTCAATATCAATAACGCTATTGCTAGTGTTTTTGGAGATATTGAGCATGTGGCGCAAGAGTTTGAGCGACTTTGGAGCAAAAAGGTAGGACCTGGTCGATCGCCAGCTTCTGCAGATTTGAAACTCCTGCGAGTGGTCGCTGACAAACTATTAGTTGATAATAATCGCTGGATGCTGGGCACTGGTGTCGTTTTGGAACCGGGCGTCCTGTCGGATTGTGATATGTACTGCGAATGGCGGCATTTGGTAGGAGAGGGACGCCCCGCCCAGCTCGATTTGAATTTCAATCGGGGCAGCGATAGCTATTACAACTATAGGGAAATGCCCTGGTTCACTCGCCCCCGTGATTTGGGGACAACGACAATTGAGGGACCTTACATTGATTTGTATGGTCAGGACGCATATATCTTAACCTTTGCTCGCCCGTTGCACGTTGACGGTGACTTCATAGGAGTTGCTGGCGCAGATGTCGACTTGGGTCGATTCGAGCGAGCACTTACCCCCAGCTTGTTGGCCTTGGAACATCAGGCCATACTGCTCAACGAAGAAGGGAGAGTGGTGGCTAGTAATACATCCGATTGGCTTCCGGGCGAGCGAATGCGCGATTCTGCAGATTTTGAGACAGTCGTGACCTCGTTGGGCGAGCAATACACCCAATGGTCGTTACTAGAGTATACCTCTGTCGCTATGTGAGTCTTTTCGTACTATTCTCAGTCACCGCAGACAAACTTTCCGAAAACGCCAAATGAAATAATGAACGCTCTCCGGGCTACGACTGTTCAGGTATTTTGAGTTAAGCTTTTCCCTCGGTAGTGATCAACCATTGAGCGACCTTTCCGCCGTATTTCCAGTTTTTACGCACCCACATTGCGCCTGGTATGCCTTGGCGCAGACGGTAACCCGAAAAACCTGTTTTGATTGTGCCCTTACAGACAGCCTCAAGACTTTAAGTTGGACGTGCACACGCCGGTAACCGTAATGAAGCCGCGTGAGCGTGATCTCGCGGATCCTCATCGACAATGCCGATGAATCCCTTGCCACTGATTGGTATCGACAAGACGCCCGGGAAAACTGCAAGACCGCACACGCCTGGCGTTCGCTGACTCCGTATCGCTTTTGCAGGTCAGCCACCAGTTGGCATTTACGAGGCGGTCTCAAAGCTAATGGCATGGTCCGCTCCAACCTTCCATAATTTTGGGAGGCACACGAACCGAGTAGAGCCGTCATGTCAAACAACAAGAATGTCGTTACTTTCGGAATCGATCTGGCCAAATCGCTTTTCCATGTTTGCGGTCTGGATGCTAACGGGAAACCAGTTGTAAGTAAGAAGCTAAGGCGAACACAAATCGTGACGTTTCTTTGCCAACCAGCCACCCTGTATCGTGACGATGGAGGCCTGTGCGGGCGCTCACTGGCTGGGGTGCAAACTCAAAGGATTGGGCTTCCAGGTTCGAATTCTACCAGCGCAGTATGTGAAGCCCTTCGTCCAGAATCAGAAAAATGATGCCAACGACGCGCTGGCAATCGCTGAAGCCAGTCAGCGGCCATCGGTGAGACCGGCACCGATCAAGACCCAATCCCAGTTGCACCTTCAGACTCTTCATCGGGTTCGAGATCGTTTGGTGAATCAGCGAACCCGCTTGATCAATCAAATGCGTGGGTTCTTGTTGGAGGAAGGCATCATTCTGCGCACCGGTGTCGGCAACTTCAAAAATCAACTTCCAGTCGTGTTAAGCGATCCGTCTGAGGAAATTTCGCCGGCAATGACTGCTTTGATAAATGAACTCTGGGATGAGCTGCTTGGCCTGGAGAGGCGCCTGAAATCAATTAACTCCCAGATAGAAGCTTGGGCTTCCCAGGACCAGGCAGCCCGAAGACTTCAATCTGTACCCGGCATCGGAGCTTTGTCTGCGACTGCTATCATCGCGGCAATTGGTAACGCGGCTCGATTCAATAAAGCTCGTGATTTTTCGGCCTGGCCTGGCTTGGGTTAGTTCCAAGGCAGCATTCGACGGGAGGCAAAACCACACTCGGCGGAATCAGTAAATCTGGTAACCCCTATATTAGACGTTTGCTGATACATGGCGCTCGCAGTTGTACGCTGCACCTGAACAGAGAAAAAGATCTGCTTGGCGTCTGGATTACCGACCTCGAACGACGAATGCCTTTTAACAAGGTCGTTGTCGCTTTAGCCAACAAACTGGCTCGCATCGCTTGGGCAATTCTTACCCGGCCAGCCGCCACTTACGAACAGATGCAACCAACCAGACAAGCAAACTATTAAACCAATCCAACCCATTCAGAGTTTTGCGTTGGCATGAAAAGATGAACAAACAGTCGATCGGCATAGCGTAAATCCGGGACAAAAAAGCGGGCTCCGAGCCCTTACCAGCTATTTGGAAACGCTATGTGCGGATATTCATCGTGGCCTTGGCGCCAAAAGCGCCTGACTCATGAGAGGCCGGATACATTTTTGCGAACTGTCACTGATCATCGGTCGTGCCTTGCAAAAAGGGAGCGGATCATACATTTTTTGCCACCCCGTCCTGAAGCATGGCCTTATCCAGGCTCAGATCAGCCACCAGCTTCTTGAGGCGCTGATTTTCTTCTTCCAGCTGTTTGAGGCGTTTCAGCTCGGATGGCCCCAGGCCGCCGTACTTCTTACGCCAGTAAAAAGTGGCGTCGGAGACGCCCATCTTCCGACAGACTTCCGGGACCGGTGTACCCAATTCGGCTTGTTTCAAGGCGAAGGCTATCTGCTCTTCGGTGTAACGGGATCGCTTCATGGCATGATCTCCTGCTCAAGGCTCTATCATGCCGGATTTTCCAGTTTTAAATGGACCTAAATTCTGGGGTAGGGTCACCAGCCCTCTCGCTGGAGTTGGATGCTTTAAGCAACAGCTTTTGCCATTACCGTTTTGGGCAACGTCCAGAACTTCACCCCCAGAATTCTCAGATCCAGTTTTGTTACCAATTTGGTGCAGGTAACAACGGTTGTGTTACTTCATGTAGCAACCTGGAGCCGACTGCCATTGATGCCGCGCGGCAACTCCCTCTGAAAGTTTCCATGGAAGGCCAGCACATAAATTACTCTATAACATTGTATTTATTGTGATTTATCAAGATTCACCATGTAAAACCTTTTAAACCATATGTTATATGGCACGGGATGTGCAGATTTTTGGTTGGCATCCCTCACACTCCACCGAGAGTGAGGAAACAGATTCTTTAGTTACGTTACTGAAAACAACAACGAGGACTTACCGTGAAAATATTGCGAAACTCAATGCCGGAAAGCTGGTCATTGGTCTTTTCTGCTTTCGCCGCCGCCTATGGTGTGGGTTTGATTGCGCTGCTAGCTCTGCCGTTTCTTATTAGCGCAATCATCAGTGATCTAGGTCTCAATGAAGCTCAAGCTGGCTACTTAATGTCTGCTGAGTTCCTATTTATGATGCTTGCTTCTCTTGCTGTTGCCCCTTTCATGGGTCGGGCGCCTCGTCGAACTTTGGCTCTTTCAGGCGCTTTTGTAGCCATCCTGGCAAACATTGCTTCCGCCATGGTTGTTGATGTGACAACGTTGGCTGCCCTGCGTTGTGCGGCTGGTGCAGGGGCGGGCTTGGGATTAGCTTGTGGCAACGCTTGTGTGTCCAGCGCACGAGATCCGGACAATGTCGCCGGCCACATGAACATACTGTTTGTGGCTCTGATGATTGTGGTAATGATTGTTTTCGCCCGCACCATGGCTAGCGCCGGCCTCTCAGGGCTTTACTATTCCTTGGCCATCACTCAGGCAGTTATGGTCCTTTTCATCTTTAAGATGCCCCAACGGGCTACCACTACTGTGACACTCCAACAGGCCTCTTCTGCTAGACCGAACAGCACACTGCTCTCTCCCGTGGGGATACTTATGATGCTGGCTACTCTCCTTTTTTCCCTTCGTGACACTATGGGTTGGGCTTTCTCTGAGCAGGTAGGTATTCGTGTCGGCTACGACGGTGAAACATTGGGGCTGCTCTTTTCACTCCAAGCATTTGTTGGGCTAGGCGGTCCATTGTTGGTCGCGCTGATAGGTAACCGTTTTGGACTGAGCAAGCCAGTAATCATTGGCATCTTGCTGTGCGGCGCCTCGAGCTTGTTCTATGTGCTGGGTGAAAACTCCATCGCCATGTACACGACTGGCGTCATGATGATTGCTTTCACCTATTTCTACACGCTGGCGTACCTCACGTCCTTGGCTGCTTCGCTGGATCGTGAGGGCAGGGTGGTTGCAGCTTGCGGCAGCTTCCTGACCCTTGGCATTGCTGCGGGGCCCGGCGTCTCAGGAACCTTGATCGCAATCGGAGGATACGAGTTAACTGGCTGGGCTATAGCGGTCGCCGTGATTCTCACACTGTTGGCTGTAGCTGGTCCTTTGCGGAAAGCAGAAGAGCGCCGACAGGCCGAGCTTCTCGAGGTCAGTCGAGCGGCGAGCGCTGCCTGATGGAAGTTCCGCATCGGAGTCAAAATGGGCTCCGATGCGGGATTCAATGCTTGTGATTGACCCATATTATTTTTAATTTACAAAACATATAAAATCAGTTTTAATATGTTTTACGTCAGAAATTTCAAAGCAACTGCGTCCAGATGTCGGACGAGCAGGGATAACAAGAGGTGTTTATGTCCAAACTAAATGTTGAACCAGCCGACCAGGCCTCTTACTTGGATGTGTCCGATCCAAATTTCTCGATCCGCTCGGAAGAGGTTCAAGAAGCTCGGGAAAAGAATTGGTACGCGCGTACGCCATACGGCATTGCGGTTCTGCGATACGACGACGTTAACACCTTGGTCAGAGACCGTCGCCTGCGTCAGGGAAGCTACGCGTGGCCGGCACACAATGATGCCCATGGAAGCTTTTCCGATTGGTGGATGCGCATGCTTCTAAGCAAAGAGGGCGCTGACCACTCGCGGCTTCGTCGCCTGGCTAATCCTGCTTTCGCTCCGAAGCTCGTAAAGAAAATGACTCCCGATTTCCACGAGATCGCTGATGAACTCATCGCTGATTTCATTGAGGAGGGTGAATGCGACTTTGTTGCACAGTTCTCTGAGCCCTATGCAACCCAGGTCATCTGCCTACTTTTGGGGCTGCCTCGGAGCGAGTGGAAAAATTTGGCCGAGCTTGCCTCAGAGATGGGTCTGGCTCTTGGTGTTACGTTCAAGCGTGATGAAGCGCGAATTAACGATGCCACTGACAAGCTCTTCGAGTATGCAAAGACCGTGGTCGAAAACATTAAGAAAGAAGGTCTCGACGACGACTTCTTGAGCAGTTTGGTAAGAGCAAATCAGGACGATAGCGAAGCACTGAGTGATCAGGAGCTTCTGGACATGATCGTGCTTGCGATTTTCGGCGGTATCGACACGACTCGCAATCAGATTGCTCTGGCAATGGACATGTTCATTCAGCACCCGGACCAATGGAAACTACTTGGCGAGCAGCCGGATCTTGCCAGAGCGGCAGTAGAAGAAGTGATGCGTGTGCGTCCTACCGTAACCTGGGTCACCCGTGAGGCTCTGGAAGACTTTAATTATAAAGGTCTCGAAATTAAGCAGGGCACAACCGTGCATCTGTTCAGTCAATCAGCCGGCACTGATCCGAGAGCATTCGGCGATTCAGAGTTCGATATAACTGCAAAGCGTTGCCCCCACTTCGGTTTTGGTGCTGGCGCGCACCTTTGTATTGGGCATTTCATCGCCCGTGGGGATATGACGGTGGCCCTGAGCAAGCTAGCTCCACGCCTTCTTGATCCAGAGTATGCGGGGTCCCCCGAGTGGTTGCCGGACAGCGGCAATACCGGCCCACTTAGCCTCCCGATTCGCTTTCAGGTTGGGGGAGAAGCATGAAAATCCCATCGGTCGCGATTGTCGGTGCGGGGCCGTCCGGTTGTTACTTGGCGCAAGCCCTGCGGAAGCAGTGGACTGACGCTCGGATCGATATCATTGATCGCCTGCCGGTTCCCTATGGTTTAGTCCGTTACGGCGTAGCACCGGATCATGTAGGAACCAAAGCAGTGACTCGGCAATTTGAGCGGCTCTTCGAGCGTGACGGTATCGACTTTTACGGCAATGTAACGATAGGTCGAGACTTGAGCCTGGATGATCTGCGAAAGGCCTACGATGTTGTGGTTCTCGCCACGGGTTTATCTAAGGATCGTTTACTTGGAATTCCTGGTGATTCACTGCCGGGAATTTATGGAGCAGGGGCTGTAACCCGCAGATTTAATGATCATCCCGATGAAGATGAGCTGACGCTCGATCTCGGCCAGCGTACCGTGATAATCGGCCAGGGAAATGTCGGCATTGACGTGCTCAGGTTGCTGAGCAAACCCATAGAGGCCTTCGAGGGTTCTGAGCTCTCACAGGCAGCGTTCGATGCCTGCCGAAAATACCCTCTCCAACGTATTGATATTGTCGGTCGCTCCCAGGCAGCGGAAGCTAAATGTGACGCGGCCATGGTGCGGGAGCTGGGCCAGCTTGATGGCATCTCTTTTCACTTCGCTGAAATGCTGCCCGAACCCGGGGTCGCAGACTCCAAGGATGCCCGCCTTCGATTGGAGGCCTTCCACGAGTTGGCTGCCCGCAAATCCCTAGACAACGATTGTTGCGAAGTTCACTTCCACTTCGGTTGGACGCCCGAGCAGGTGTCCGGCGAATCACGTGTTGCCGCAGTTACCTTTCAGGGTGACAAAGGCTCGCTAAAGCTGCCTGCGGACAGCGTAATTACGGCCATCGGCTTTACCAATGAAGGCTCGGACACCTCCGAAGCTTGGGAACCCGATAAGGAAGGAAGAATCGATGTGGGCCTCTACTGCACCGGCTGGTTTCGCCGCGGACCCCGTGGAACCATTCCCGAAAATCGACAGGATGCCCGCGTCGTAGCCGCCACCATTATTGCGGACAGCGACAAGATTAAGTTTGGGCGAGCAGGATTCTCAGAGCTCCCGAGAGACGTCGTCGATAGGGCTACAGACTTTGTTGGTTGGAAACACATCCAGAAGGTCGAAACAGCAGAGGCGCCGGCGGACCGAAGCAGTCGGCGCATTTCTAACTTGGCGAGGCTGCTTCAGATCGCCAAAGACAATTCCATGGGAGAAAACTGATATGACCATCCATGTAATTTATGGCACCGAGACTGGAAATTCGGAAATGGTCGCCGATGACCTGGTTGAAGCTCTCGAAGGCGAAACAGAGGCTTTTGCTCACGATATGGCGGACTTCGACATCGCCGAGGTGGACGCCGACGATTTCGTGATCGTTATTAGCTCGACTTACGGTGAGGGTGAGCTGCCTAACTCCGCCCAACCTTTTTTTGACAAGTTGGAGCAGCAGGCTCCCGATCTCTCAGATCTGACGTTTGCCACTTTCGGGTTAGGTGACAGCTTCTACGAGACCTTCAATCAAGGCAGCCAGATTATTGCAGACAAGCTTCGTGAGCTGGGCGCCACCGAAATTGGCGAGCGAGGAGTTCATGACGCATCCAGCGGCGAACTCCCTGGCGACGTGGCTTTGGATTGGCTCAAGAGTGTGTTGGAAAGCCAGAGGATGGCCTCATGACCGTCCTTCGCCTGTGCATCCTCGAAAACGGCCTCGTACCCGAGCCTTTAAAGGAGAGCTTTGTCAGTTACCCCAAGATGATTCGTGACTGGCTTTCACCCCAGCTACCTGAGGCTGAGTTTTACACGGTATCAGTGGTGTCCGGGGACTCGCTTCCAGAACCAGCGGCCTTCGACGGTTATTTGCTTACGGGGTCCAAGCATAGCGTGCGCGAAGAAGCCGATTGGATGCAGGCGGAAATCGATTTCCTTCGCAGGGCTAAAGAGCTCGAGCGCCCATTGTTTGGCATTTGTTTCGGTCATCAACTCATGGCCGACGCCTTTGGTGGGCGTACCGAACAGGCTCCTCAGGGTTGGGGGTTAGGGACACAAAACTATGTCTCAGCCGGCCCGAACGTGGAGGGTGCTGGCGATGTACTCGCTTTTCATCAGGATCAAGTGAAGACATCGCCCGCACAGGTCGAAGTATTAGCGGGTACTGGTCACTGTCCTAACGGAGTATTTGCCTACCCTTTCCCGGCTCTTTCTGTTCAGTATCACCCTGAATTTACACCGGACTATGTAGAAGCCCTGCTGAACCTTTTTGGGGGCAAATTGTTCGAGGAGTCTAGGGCGCAGGATGCGCGCGAAGGGCTGAAAAAAGCCGCGCTTGCGAATAGCGAGGTTGCCGCATGGGCTGCGCGATTCTTTCGTAATCATGGCCCAGAAACAAACCGGTCTCGCAGTGGATCAGCTCAGGTTCATCAATCTGAGCCCCACAACACATCCTGGCGAGAAAACTCGCCTAAAACAAAAAACCCAAACGAATGCCAATGAGTCCCTCGGGCAAATTTGGCGACAGGAGCAAGAAATGACAATTCTTACAAGTACATCTCAAGTTTCTTCACAGGCTTCAATCGAGACTGCGCTTGACCGACACAGAGAGCTCAACAACAGATCTGCTGCTCATGAAGAGCTTAGTGCTCGAATTCGTGAATCTGGCGTCGAATTCATCTACTACCAGGTTGTCACTCTGTCTGGAAGAGTGGCGGCCAAAGTGGTGCCGGCCAAACATTTACTCCGCAATCTAGACAAAGGCATTCAATTCCACCGAACTGCCATTTCTGATCTGCAGTGTAATCGTGCCGGTGAGCTCTTGGGTGGCGGTGCGCAAGCTGCTGAGTTTACGGGCATGCCGGATGCAGACACCTTCCAGGTTCTGCCTTGGGATCACTCTATCGGCAGTTTCTTCTGTCGACTCTATGAGCCCGAACATCGGATTGAGAATGGCGGAAGTCTTCTCGCAACGGACCCCCGTGGTCTGCTTATCGAAACCCACCGGCAGTTTACCAAAGACACCGGTTTAACTCTTAAGACCGGCCTTGAGCCCGAGATGTCGTGGCTGGGCGAGAAGCTCACGGTTAAGGTTCGTGCGGGGGCTAGCCCTGCCTATCATTTGGGCAACCTTGAAATGATGCGCCCTATTTTTAAGCGAGTCATGGAATACGGCCAATCCATGGGTCTCGACATGATCGAGGGTGACTACGAAGACGCAGGCCAGCTTGAGCTCAACTGGATGTTCGATGACTGCCAGCTTACTGCCGATCGGATGATGACCTATCGCCTGATTTGTCGTCAGGTGGCTCAGGAATTCGGAGTTAAAGCCAGTTTCATGCCCAAGCCCACCACTGGGACAATGGGCAATGGGTGTCACCATAACTTTAGCCTGTGGCGCGGGGATCAAAATGTGCTCGCTGAATCTGGGCGCAGAGACCTGCACCTTACTGATACGGGGCTTCATGCGCTAGGCGGACTACTGGAACATGCTCCTGGTTCCATGTTGGTTATGGCATCCAATGTAAATTCCTATAAGCGTTATTGGGATACTGGACTGTTTGCACCCAACTGCATCAACTGGGGTATCGACAACAAAACTTGTACTGTCCGACTCTCTGCTAACGGTCGCTTGGAGTACAAAGTGCCCGATGCCAGTGTAAACCCCTATCTGTCACAGGTACTCATGCTCGCCGCTATGCGGGATGGCCTGGAGAAAAAGTTGGATCCGGGTACGCCTGACACCAGTGACAGCATCCCAGTCGAAGGACCGGAGACTCGCTATCTGCCCCGCACTCTCGGAGACGCCATCCGCGCATTTGAACAAGACAGCGTGATCCGCGGTGCCATGCCGGAAGCCATGTCCTCTCTCTACAGCGATCTTAAGAAGGACGAGTGGGCCCGTTACTGCGCCGTCGTTACTGATTGGGAGAAAACAATGTATGAGGACTACCTGCCATGAATCAAAGCGCGACTAATCGCTCTATGCGGGTCATTTGCGCCGACCTCCCAGCGCCGCCGCTTTTCTGGCGTGACGAGGAGGGCCAGCGGCACGGTTATGAGGCCGATGTCGCTAGGCTCCTCGGGAAAAAGCTGGGGATGGATACAGTCTTTGTCTATCGCCAGTGGGATGATTTCTACCCCGCACTGGAAAAGGCACAAGGAGATATTCTGCTCTGCGGTCAGGGTATTTCGGAGTATCGCAAGAGCCTTGCTGATTTCACAGCTCCATACGCAGTCTTTGACGAATCAGTGATGGTTTTGCGCGATTCGTCCATCAAAAGCGCTACTGATCTTTCAGGGCGTCGAGTCGGTGCCATTGATAAAAGTCTCAATATGGCTTTGGCCGAGACTTTCGGAGGCGCTGTCGTCGTGCCCTTCTCGGGAGAATCGGATGACGTAATGGGAGATATGGTAGCCGCACTACGGCGCGGTGACATCGACGCTTTCGTAGACGATGACGTGGCTTTGTTGCCGCTGTCGGAGGAATCAGATCTGGCTATCGCTTTCACCGTGGAAACTCGAAACGCATGGGGAATTGCCGTAAAGAAGGGAGAGTCTGAGTGGCTGAAAAAAGTCGATGCTGCACTGGCTGAGGCGAAGGTTAATGGCGAACTCAAAACTGTATGGCAAAACTGGATGCCTGCGCTTAGCTATCCTTTCGAGAATGCTGCGCAGAGCGCGGATACCTGCCCCAAGGCCGGAAAAAAGCCCAAAAGGGCCCTTGCGGTCATGCATTCGCCCACTGACGTACCCGGCATTTTGCCAGAGATTCTCTCTGAACTGGACATCGAGCTTCAGACGCAGGTGGTAACAGAGCCCCTTCCTGACCCTGAAACGCTTGAAATGGTGGTGGTTCTGGGCAGTCCTGAATCGGCCTACGATCAAAGACTACCCTGGCTGGAGCCCGAGCTCAATTGGTTGAAAGGTGTCGTAGAGGCTGATGTGCCAACTCTTGGTATTTGTTTTGGCAGTCAGTTGCTTGCCCGCGCTCTGGGAGGCACCGCGGTGCCCGCAGATGAGGCAGAGATCGGATGGACGCCGGTAGAGTCAAGAGATCCGCAGTGGTCCCATGAGGGACCATGGCTCAATTTCCATTTCGACACTTTCCGCCTACCAGAACACGTCACTTTGCTGGCAGAAACCAAGATGGCCCCTCAGGCATTTTGTTACCGCTCAGCATGGGGTGTTCAGTTCCATCCCGAAATTACGGCAGAAATGTTTGATACCTGGCTTGGTGATTGGAAACGCAGCGACGAGGGACAGCGCTTTCTAGAGAACGCGGGGGATTTGCCTGAGCGCTTGCGTGAAGAGATCTCCCGCCACCAGCCAAGCAACTACGCCAATTTCAAAAATTTAATGCGAAGCTTTCTGGAGGCCGTTATGGCGCCAGATAGGGAGAACAGCTGATATGAATGAGTTAACTGTTAAAGACTGGTCAGCCAAGGCAGAGAATCTCTCGATCATTGGAGAAGCCTTCATTGACGGGGGATACCAACCGGCACGTTCTGGACTCACCTTCGATAATTTTAGCCCCGTCGACGGACGCCTGCTAGCAAAAGTTGCGAGGTGCGACGCCGAGGACGCTAACCTCGCCGTTGAATCGGCACGCCGCACTTTTGAGGCTGGTACTTGGTCGCAAATGGCTCCGGCTAAGCGACAAGCCATTTTGATTCGATTTGCTGAATTGATAGAAGTCCATGCCCAGGAACTAGCACTGCTGGAAACCCTGGATATGGGTAAGCCAATCGGCGATGCGTTGACGGTGGATTTACCCGCAGGTGCACGTGCCGTTCGCTGGTCTGCCGAGGCTATTGACAAGGTTTACGGTGAGGTTGCTCCGACTCCTGCCGATCAATTGGGTTTGATTACACGCGAGCCGGTTGGGGTTGTGGCGGCAATCGTTCCTTGGAACTTCCCGCTGATGATGGCCTGCTGGAAACTTGGTCCAGCACTTGCCACCGGCAACTCCGTAGTGCTCAAGCCATCTGAAAAATCACCTTTGAGTGCATTGCGGCTAGCCGCATTAGCGGTGGAGGCGGGACTCCCTTCGGGCGTTCTTAATGTGCTGCCTGGCTTTGGTCCGGAGGTCGGAAGCGCTCTTTCACGACACATCGACGTCGACACTGTGGTATTCACCGGTTCCACCCGGGTAGGGCGCCAGCTAATGGTAGATGCTGGGGAGTCAAACATGAAACAGGTGTGGCTCGAAGGCGGCGGCAAGAGCCCGAACGTTGTATTTGCTGATGCGCCTGACTTAGATGAAGCAGCCGTCGCAGCCGCCGCTGCGTTTGCCTTCAATCAGGGCGAAGTATGCACCGCAGGCACTAGGCTGTTGGTAGAAAACAGCATTCGCGAGGAGTTTGTTACCAAGGTAATGAAAATCCTCGAAAACGAATGGAAACCGGGCAATCCGCTCGACCCAACCACAAACATTGGTCCCCTAGTTGATCGCGTTCAACTGGAGACCGTTCTTGGTTATATCGAATCTGGCAAATCGGATGGCGCTACGCTCCGCTTGGGAGGAGCCCCACTCCCCGAAATCGCTGGAGGCCTTTTGGTGCCGCCAACCGTTTTCGACAATGTCCGGCCAGAGATGCGGATCGCCCAAGAGGAAATCTTCGGCCCGGTGGTTTCTGTGATGGGCTTCGACAGCTTTGATGAAGCCATGACCATCGCCAACAACACCATTTATGGCCTGGCTGCCGCCGTATGGACCAGTGATTTATCAAAGGCACACCGTGCGGCACGAGCACTTCGGGCGGGAAGCGTCTGGGTTAATCAATATGACGGTGGCGATATGACCGCACCATTCGGTGGCTTTAAACAGTCGGGTAACGGGCGTGATAAGTCACTCCATGCTTTTGACAAATACACTCAGCTGAAAGCGACGTGGATCAAGCTGTAGGAGAAAACTGATGTCCATGAATAATCCCCACTTGTTTTGTCAAAAGGCATACATTGATGGTGCTTGGGTTGACGCCGATTCCGGCTTGACCATCGAGGTTAATAACCCTGCAACAGGAGAAATCCTTGGCACTGTGCCCAAAATGGGCGCTTCGGAAACCCGTCGTGCAATCGAAGCCGCGGATCGAGCTCTTCTGAAATGGAAGGCTCTGACAGCCAAAGAAAGGGCAACATCACTTCGTCGTTGGTTTGAGTTGATGGTGTCCAACCAAGAGGATCTTGCCCGTTTAATGACCCTTGAACAAGGCAAGCCGCTAGCGGAATCGCGAGGTGAAATTCTCTATGCGGCTTCGTTTATTGAGTGGTTTGCGGAGGAGGGTAAGCGCATTTATGGCGATACCATCCCGGGACATCAAGCAGATAAGCGACTGATGGTAATCAAGCAGCCTATTGGTGTTACCGCTGCAATCACACCCTGGAACTTTCCTGCTGCCATGATTACACGGAAAGCCGGGCCTGCGTTGGCTGCAGGATGCACCATTGTCATTAAGCCGGCATCGCAAACACCGTTCTCAGCCCTTGCAATGGCAGCATTGGCAGAGGAAGCCGGAATTCCCCCCGGTGTGTTGAGTGTCGTCACAGGCAGCGGCTCAGATATTGGCGCTGAATTAACAAACAACCCTGTCGTAAGGAAGCTGTCTTTTACCGGCTCCACTGAGATCGGAAAGCAGCTCATGGCCGAGTGTGCCAAGGATATCAAAAAAGTGTCTTTGGAGCTCGGCGGTAACGCACCTTTTATTGTCTTTTCAGACGCTGATCTAGACGCTGCAGTGGATGGAGCCTTGGCTTCTAAATACAGAAACGCCGGGCAGACCTGTGTCTGCGCTAATAGGCTTTACGTGCACGACGAAGTTTATGACCTTTTCACCGAAAAGCTTAAAACCGCAGTGGCAAAGTTAAAGGTCGGAGATGGAATGCACGAAGGGGTCACAACAGGGCCCCTTATAGATGAAAAAGCCGTTGCAAAAATGGAAGAGCACATAGAAGACGCTGTTTCTCTCGGTGCCAAAATCGTTTCCGGCGGTAGAAAAATGGAAGGTACGTTTTTCGAGCCGACGATACTAACGAATGTATCCGCAACTGCCAAAGTAGCTAAAGAGGAAACTTTTGGTCCGTTGGCTCCCATATTCCGATTTACCAGTGAAGAGGATGTCATCAATCAAGCCAATGATACGGAATTCGGGCTTGCTGCCTACTTTTATACGCGCGATATGAGCAGAGTATTCCGTGTAGGCGAGTCTTTGGAATACGGCATTGTTGGAATTAACACTGGGATCATCTCCACCGAGGTTGCGCCATTCGGAGGTATCAAGGCTTCTGGTGTTGGTCGTGAGGGCTCGAAGTATGGGATGGATGATTATCTAGAGATTAAATATCTCTGTCTGAGTATTTGATTGCAGGTTGCTTGATAATAATCCGGCTATCTATTTTAAAGATAGCCGGATAGTCAGGAAATAAATGATAACTTCCTTTCGTGCAGAATATTTAGGTTTTATTGATTAAGTTTTAAATATTTTCTTATAAAACCATTAACGACGTCTCATCTGAAGCTTAGATTTATAAATGAATGCTTCAATGAGCTAAATAGTGATAAAAATGCAGGAATAAACCATGAATGCCAATCATTTAGATCTAGCCAAAAAAGATGTCCAATATCAATTGCATCCGTATACCGATGCTAGGCTTCACCAGGAAGCAGGTCCATTGGTTATTGAAAGAGGCGAGGGCGTCTACGTCTTTGATAACAAGGGAAAGCGCTACATAGAGGCTATGTCAGGTTTATGGAGCGCGGCGCTGGGATTCAGCAACCAGCGCTTAATTGCAGCTGCAGAGCGGCAACTTCGAACTCTTCCTTTTTATCATCTGTTCACTCATAAGGCTCATGCTCCGAGTATTGAACTTTCAGAAAAGTTAATAGAGCTGGCACCTGTTCCGATGAGCAAGGTCTTTTTCACAAATTCAGGCTCGGAAGCAAACGATACAGTTATCAAATTGCTTTGGTATCGTAATAATGCGATCGGTAAGCCTGAAAAGAAAAAGTTCATCAGTCGTCGCAATGCCTATCACGGTGTAACTGTCGCGAGTGCTAGCCTTACCGGACTGCAGCCGAACCAGCGAGGTTTCGATTTACCTCTGCCTGGCTTTTATCACGTCAGCTGTCCACACCATTATCGTAATGCTCAGCCCGGAGAAACTGAAGAACAGTTCGCTGATCGGCTAGCAGAGGAGCTCGAGTGCGTAATTTCGCGGGAGGGAGCCGAGACCATTGCAGCTTTCTATGCTGAGCCAATGATGGGAGCCGGTGGCGTAATCGTACCCCCTCGAACCTATTGGGAGAAGGTTCAGCGGGTATGCCGCAAGCATGACATCCTGATCGTTGCTGATGAAGTTATATGCGGTTTCGGAAGGACCGGTCAAATGTTTGGTTCGCAAACATTCGATATAAAGCCCGACGTAATGGTTGTTTCGAAACAGCTCTCTTCATCGTATCAGCCAATCGCCGCGGTCCTCATAAACGATGACGTATATGAGGGCATTGCTGACCAGAGCCACTCGTTCGGTGTTCTCGGCCATGGTTACACCGGCACCGGCCACCCCGTTGCAGCAGCCGTTGCTCTTGAAAACCTTAAAATCATCGAAGAGGAAGGCCTGGTCCAGCATGCTGCAGAAATGGGTGAAGTGCTGCGCGGGGGGTTGGCAGAGTTCTCTGACCATCCACTCGTTGGTGAAGTCCGTGGTAAAGGGCTGATCGCCGCCGTGGAATTAGTCGCAGATAAAAACACGAAAGCACCGCTAGAGGCTGTTGGCAAGCTCGGAAAGCATCTGGCTGGACGCGCTCAACAGCACGGAATGATTACCAGAGCAATGGGCGACTCGATAGCTTTCTGTCCTCCTCTGATTTCAAGCAAGGAGGATATCCAGCTGGTGCTCGACATCTTCAGTCGGTCGCTTGACGACACTGCTCGCTGGGCCGGCTTGGCATGATCTTAGTCCCATAAGTTTGAGAGTTTCTGATTAGTGAAATAGGGACTTCTCGTAGAAACCGCCGAAGATAATCCCGATTATGCTTCAAAGGAGATAATCATGAAGACTGCTACTGCGTCTAATAACTCTGCTCAACCTGAGGTTAATGAGTTCCAGGGCTTCAAACTTGAGCCAAGTAATTATTCACCGCGCCTACTGAACCTTTTCTTCTCTAGGGAGTTGGTGAGTGAGTTCCTTGCAGCCGTGTCAGATTATCCGGTTCAGGCCCTGGAGTATAAATCTATGCTCCGCTTCCGGGTCGCTAAGATTCTTGATGACCTGTGTGGGAACACTCTACAGCCAGTGTTAATCGATTCAATGGTCGAACGCAACACCGGAGGGATGATCGTCACTCCTGAGGGCCTTGACGATGTTTCTCAGGCGGATGAAATGGTAAAGTTTGCCACTGCTGTCGCCCACCTGATTGGAAGGTCCAATTTTGATTCGATGAGCGGACAGTATTACGCTCGCTTCGTTGTTAAAAATGTCGATCAATCTGACAGCTATCTGCGTCAGCCTCATCGAGTGATGGAGCTGCACAACGACGGCACGTATGTCGAACAAGATACCGACTTTGTGCTTATGATGAAGATCGACGAGCAGAACATGGAAGGTGGCAACTCGCTGTTATTGCACATCGATGACTGGGAAGACCTCGATTACTTCTTTAGTCATCCTATGGCACGCCGCGAGATGCGTTGGGCCGTCCCGCCAAGCAAGAACGTGGCCAAAGATATCTATCACTCGATCTTTGATGTCGATCGGGAAGGACGCCCGATAATGGCCTACATCGACCAGTTCGTGCAACCTGCCAACCTTGAAGAGGGCAACTGGCTTTGCGAACTCTCAGAATCTCTAGAAACCAATCCTGGCATTCTTTCTGTACCCTATTCCGTTGGTAAGTTTTTGCTGATCAATAACCACTTTTGGTTGCATGGCCGGGATCGTTTTACCCCCCACCCGGACTTGCGTAGAGAGCTGATGCGCCAACGTGGTTACTTCACGCATGCCAAAACGCTCCACAATCCTTGGCAAAAGTGAGCTCACAATCAGAGCCAAGCATATTGTGCGGCTCCGAGATTTATTCTTCTCCCATTGGGGGGCAGGCGACTAATTAGAAGACGAGGTCTGCAGTGTACGACTTTATTATTATCGGTGGGGGCATTATCGGTATGTCCACTGCCATGCAACTGATCCGCACCTACCCTAACCGCAAAATGTTATTGGTTGAGAAGGAACCCGGTCCTGCTCACCACCAGACTGGACATAACAGTGGCGTGATCCACGCGGGTGTCTATTACACCCCGGGCAGTCTCAAAGCGCGATTTTGTCTGGAAGGTAATCGAGCTACTAAAGACTTCTGTGATACCCATGACATCGCTTATGACGAGTGCGGTAAATTGCTTGTCGCCACCAATGACCTTGAAGTGGAGCGAATGAAAGCGCTTTGGAAGCGCACCGCAGCTAATGGCCTGCAGCGAGAATGGCTGTCTGCTCCTCAGCTAAAGGAGCGAGAGCCCAATATAAATGGAGTTGGGGGAATATTCGTACCATCCAGTGGAATTGTAAATTATGGAGAGATAACCGCTGCAATGGCTGGTGAGTTTCAACGCCTCGGTGGTGAGATTCTTTACTCTACCAAAGTGTTAGGTTTAGAGGAGCGTGCCACGGAGGCGGTAGTTAAGACGTCACAAGGAGACTTTGCTTCTCGATATTTGATCTCATGTTCCGGACTGATGGCTGACCGCATTGTACGTATGCTAGGGCTCGATCCGGGTTTTACTATCTGTCCTTTTCGTGGTGAGTACTTTGTCTTACCAGAGAAGTACAACGGCATCGTGAATCATCTGATCTATCCAATTCCAGATCCTTCCATGCCATTTCTCGGAGTGCATTTGACTCGCATGATCGACGGAACTGTCACCGTGGGTCCCAATGCAGTCTTGGCGTTGAAGCGAGAAGGTTATCAAAAGTCGGATATCTCCTTCGCTGACATAATAGGCATGTTCACCAACCCCGGTATCCTAAAGGTTCTGAAGGATAATCTTAAGCCGGGCCTTCGCGAGATGAAGAACTCGCTGTTCAAGGACGGCTATTTGCGGGAAGTTCAAAAGTACTGTCCGATCCTCAAAAAGGAGGATCTCGGTGAGTACCCTGCGGGAGTCCGAGCCCAGGCAGTATCTAAGGACGGAAAACTTGTGGACGATTTCCTGTTTGTAAACACTAAGCGCACCGTCAACGTCTGTAATGCGCCATCACCTGCCGCTACTTCCGCGATTCCCATCGGCGCCTACATTGTTGAGACAGTAAAAGATCGAATAGCCTGACTGATCTAGAAACTAACCTAACGACTAGGAGTTTTAAAAAGCCATGTACATGCTTGATTTATTGTCTTGAAATATGAATTCAGTGTTCGCTCAATACTCCGCATTAAGAAAGCAATTTTATTGAATCCTCCGTGGAGGTGAGTGAGCAGAGCCGCTCAATGGTGGCGGCGATGAAAGAGTTTTCCGAAGGGCAAATGGGTGGAGAGTGGGTGTCAGCTAATGATGAGAAGGCGGCTTAAGCAATGCGCCTCACCACCAGAATTAACTCGAGGAAATTTACCATGTTCAACCGACGGTCTTCTACAAAGCTCGCCGCCGAGATGGCCGAGCTAATCGACTCAATTAGCCATGGAGATGTGGTCGATCTTGGCGAATTAAAGGAAATCTCACGCCACCCCAGACTCATCGCATCGATTCGGTCTTCCCTAGACCAAAGCAGGAAAGACAAGGCAGCGCAACAAAGCGAACTGGACAATACTACCCATGAGCTGGAGAAACTCAAAAAAAATAATTCGGAAGAAAAACAACAATATGAACAGGCGATTCGGCAACTTGAGAACGAAAGAGACCAACTGCAAGTCGCCCTGGAAGAAGTTGAATTAATCAAGGTCGACTTTGAGTACGAAAAGCAGGTGTGGCAGATGATTCAGTCTACCCTGACTGAAGGGGTGTGGGATTTTGTGATCAAAAACGGTGTGCCAGAGGATCCGGGCAGCGAGATGATTTTCACAGATCAATTCAGGCTCCTGCTTGGTTACACTCGTGACGAACTGCCAGATGGCATGGAAAGCCAGGTAAGCGTTATCCACCCGGACGATTTACCCCGAGTTCTAAAAATCTTCGAGCGTGAGATACAAAACTCCACAGGCTCAGGAGACTATGTCGAGGAGTTCAGGATGCGGCATAAAACAAAAGGGTACTGCTGGTTTCGGGAGCGAGGTCGGGCCATACGTGATCACCATGGTAAGCTTATTCGTGCGATAGGCGCCGTCAGAAATATTGAGGACGAGAGGTCCGCGAAGGTTGCCCATACCCGCATGATAGAAAACAGCCGGGAGACGTACAGTCGTATTGCTGATGTCGTCGATGTGATCAGTGGTATAGCAACGCAAACCAACCTACTTGCGCTTAATGCTGCCATCGAGGCCGCTAGGGCTGGGGAGGCCGGGCGCGGCTTTTCCGTAGTTGCAGATGAAGTAAAGAAGCTTGCAGACGGGACTCAGGAGGCAACCAAGCGAATACAGGAAATGCTTGAAGCTCAGGATAATAGGGAGCAAACGGACGGGACCAGCATCGCAGAGGTGATCAGCGCGAGGGGCTAAAAATGATGTTGCCCTGGGAGTTCCGAGCAGAGCTTTTGTTAAGTGATTGTTTTGGAGCCAACTTCAACTGAACTTGCTCATGACCATGAGACACGCAGATAATAGTCAAACTGCAGAAATTGAGGCTTTCATCGCCAGTGGGACGGCGAGGTTATCCGATGGCGCAAACAACAAAAATCCTGTCATGGCGATTAGTCGTGCGTCGACAATCCGGCAAAAACGCCCCTGCTAGCAATAACCCGCGCGACGACTGAGGCTTAACTCATACCGGCCCGCCGAACAAGAGCTATTCTGCAGATGGAGCACACTGACTAGCCTTAGGCCAATCTACGTCAACTGTGAAAGCACCGGAGCTGAAAAAAAGTCCCTGCTGACTCGCATCCACCCCATTGCAAACGCGTCAAGATACGCTGGCTGAAGTTGGCCTCGCAGCTCAGAGGGCTTGGGCCGATGCTAAGAACCTAACTGCCGTCGTTTTCCAAATACCATAGCAAATCCCAATCATAACGGCTTCTTTCGTTGACAGCTGATACGGGACGAGCACTTCGAAAAAGGCATACTGCCAGGGTGGTTTTACCCTTCATCCTCCAGAACACGCGCGATTACATAGCGCGTACAGGTGGTATTTCAATACAATCTCACGTTTAACTGCCTTGCTGTCTCGCCCCCCGGCTTCTACCGAATGCATCTGACCGACATTTTACTCAAGGGTAGCTTAGGATGGTAATCACCCCATTTTTAACGGGGTTCAAAAGTAGACCTCAGGCCAGCGTGGCCAACTTCTGTTGAGGAGTAACTTGAGGGTTGGCAGACAAACGTGAAAAATCAGGAACGGCAACGATTCTGACGAAATCCTCCAAAAAGCCCGTTAACCATCTGTTTTACAAACCCTAAACTATCGCAGCCTGCCAAAGATCACGGTAGACATCTAACTTCTCCTTGCGCGAGTGGCATTGCTTGCAACTCTCAGGGCTGATCGGGCCGTCAATCACCGGCTATTTAGCCAGGCTTGTTTGAAGTTGTTTCAATTGACCCTGGAGGACAGCTTTCTCCTGGAGTAATTCGCGGTTCTGATCGTTGAGGAACTGGTTTCGGTCGTCAGCCGCTGCCACGCGCTCTCTGA